>LAHS01000220.1_pt1 | contig 36722 bp, 29 predicted proteins | sample 329651 | NCBI WGS metagenome assembly LAHS01 (sample SAMN03275699, study PRJNA271635) | activated sludge metagenome | isolation source: sample C-1 Sludge from hydrolytic chamber (first chamber) of Anaerobic...
TTCCCCATGCACGCCGAAAGCAATCTGGCCACTATCGCCATCGTAGGCGAGAACATGAAGCACACGCCGGGTATTGCCGGTAAGCTCTTCGGCACACTGGGGCGAAGCGGCGTATCGGTGATAGCCTGCGCACAGGGAGCTTCTGAGACCAACATCTCTTTTGTCATCGCCTCGGAATATCTGCGCAAGTCACTCAACGTACTGCACGACTCCTTCTTCCTGTCAGAATATAACGTCCTCAACCTCTTTATCTGTGGTGTGGGTACCGTCGGCGGTAAGCTCATAGAGCAGATCCGTGCCCAGTACGAACAACTCAAGGAGCATTCACACCTCAAACTCAATGTCGTGGGTATAGCTTCTTCCCATAAAGCCATCTACTCGCGCGACGGACTGGATCTCGACAACTATCGCCAGCAGCTTCGTGATGCGGAGGACAGCACTCCCGAGAAACTTCGCAACACGATCCTTGACATGAATATCTTCAACTCGGTATTTGTCGATTGCACGGCATCGCAGGATATAGCAGCACTGTATCAGTCGTTTCTCAATCATAACATCAATGTCGTAGCTGCCAACAAGGTGGCCGCAAGTTCACGCTATGAGAACTATGCGCTGCTGAAGGAAACGGCCCTCAGCAGAGGGGTGAAGTTCCTCTTCGAGACCAATGTAGGTGCCGGACTGCCTATCATCAGCACCATCAACGACCTGCGCAACTCGGGCGACAGGATCCTCAAGATCGAGGCGGTGCTCAGCGGCACGCTCAATTTCATCTTCAATGAGATCTCTGCCGATGTATCTTTCTCCGAGACCGTTCGTCGTGCCAAGGAGCAGGGCTATTCCGAGCCTGATCCGCGCATCGACCTCAGCGGAGTAGATGTTATCCGCAAACTGGTGATTCTGACCCGTGAAGCAGGCTACCGTGTCGATCAATCCGACGTAGAGAAGTCTCTTTTCGTCCCTGATGACTATTTCAGGGGATCGGTAGATGATTTCTGGAAGCGGTTGCCCGAGCTGGACCATGAGTTCGAACTCCGCCGTCAGAAGCTGGAAGCCGAGGGTAAGCGGTGGCGTTTTGTTGCCACGATGGAAGCTGGCCGGACGAGCGTTGCCCTGCGTGCCGTAGATAGCAACCATCCGTTCTATAATCTGGAAGGAAGCAACAACATCATCCTGCTCACCACCGAGCGCTACAAGGAATATCCCATGCAGATCAAAGGCTACGGTGCAGGCGCCAGCGTTACCGCCGCCGGCGTGTTTGCCAACATCATGAGTATTGCAAATATATAGAACGCCTCCCCTAACCCCTCCGAAAGGAGGGGAACGACCTTACCCGCGAGCTTTTCGGGTATTGGTTCTCCCTCCCCTTTCGGGGAGGGCTGGGGAGGGGCTCCTCTATATATCTTAATACCCTCTATCTCCCACAGCTTCTTTAGGGCATAGGTGGTAAGCTCACGCTCGTGTGCCGCAATATTCTCCATACCCAGACGGGTGACGTAATCGAGGGCCGTGGCCAGTCCGTGGGTAGCGATGTAATCGGGAGTTCCGGCTTCAAACTTCAGTGGCGGACGCTCGAAGGTGGTCTTCTCCCACGTCACCCTGCCGATCATCTCGCCGCCTCCCTGGTAGGGGGGCAGCTTCTCAAGCCATGTTTCCTTGCCGTAGAGCACGCCGATGCCCGTGGGGCCATAGACCTTATGTCCGCTGAAGACCAGGAAGTCGCAGTCGAGATCCTGTACATCGACGGTGAGATGGGGCACACTCTGCGCTCCGTCGATGAGCACGGGGACATCGTGACTATGAGCCACAGCTATCATCTCCTTGACAGGATTGATGGTGCCGAGCACATTGCTCACATGCGTGATGCTCACCAGCCGCGTACGCTCGGTGAAGAGGTTGCGGTAGGCTTCCTGATCGAGCACGAAGTCATCGGTCATCGGAATGACCTTCAGCACGACGCCCTTGCGCTCTGCCAGCAGCTGCCAGGGCACGATGTTGGAGTGGTGCTCCATGGCAGAAACGATGATTTCATCGCCCTCATGGAGGAAAGCCTCACCGAAACTGCTCGCCACAAGGTTGATGCCCTCGGTGGTTCCGCGGGTGAAGACGATCTCGCTGGTGCTGCCGGCATGAATGAACCGGCGCACGGTCTCACGCGCCTGTTCGTGCAGGTCGGTGGCCTGCTGGCTCATCCAGTGCACACCCCGGTGGACGTTGGCATTGACATTGAGGTATTCCTCGCGCATGGCATCGAGCACACAGAGGGGCTTCTGCGTGGTGGCGGCATTGTCGAGATAGACTAACGGCTTGTTATAGACCATGCGGCTCAGGATAGGGAAGTCGGCCCTCACGGCGTTGATATCGTACATAATGATGTGATTTTACGGAAATAAGATAAGTCGGAGGCGCACGCCCCCGACTTCCAATGATAATGCTTACTTGCAGATACCGCAGTTGCCACACTTCAGCAGCTCTCCGCGGAATCGCTTCTCCACCAGATGGTGCAGCCTGTCACGCAGCGGCTCCAGCTTGATCTGGTCGATGACCTGCCCCACAAAGGCGATCTCGAGTAGCAGTTTCGCCTCCTTCTCGGGAATACCACGCTGCTGCATGTAGAACATGGCGGCATCGTTGAGCTGTCCTACCGTGGATCCGTGGGCACACTTCACGTCGTCGGCATAGATCTCGAGCATGGGCTGGGTGTACATGTGTGCGGTGCGCGAGGCACAGAGATTCTGGTTGGTCTCCTGAGAGGTGGTCTTCTGTGCGTCCTGCCGAACGAGCACCAGTCCGGCAAAAGCACCGACGGCCTTATCGTCGAGCACATACTTATAGAGCTCATGCGAGTCGCAGTGTCCCACCTGATGGTCGATTACTGTGTTGTTATCTACATGCTGTGTCTTGTCGGCAATGACGCAGCCGTTACACCAACACTCGGCTCCTTCGCCCTTAAACACGAGATCGAGCTTGTTGCGTGTGGTGCCGTTGTGCAGGGTAATGACATCATGGTTGACGCGGCTGTTAGCCTGCTGTTCGATATAGACGTTGGATACCCGCGTATTCTTGGCATGGGTTTCCTCGAGGCAGTAGAGGTCGAGGCTGGCGTTTTCGCCAACGAATGCCTCTATGACCTGCGTACCGAGGAAGTTGCGATCGTCGGCCGAATCATCGCAGAAGAGGAACTTGGCCTCTGCACCCTGCTCCATGATGATGAGCACACGGCGGTTGACCATAAGATCGACATCGGAACGAAGGATATTCACCACCTGAATGGCGCGGTCTATCCGCACGTTCTTCGGCACATAGATGAAGAGTCCGTCCTGTGCGAGCATGGTATTGAGCGCCGTAATCGCATCTTCGCTTGTCTTGGCGAGACGGGCGTAATATTGAGCGATGAAATCGGGATTTTTCTCGGCTTCATCTTTCAGGCTGCCCACGATGACCCCTTCCGGGAGCTGCACCTTGGGCATACTCTTCTTGTAAAACTGGTCGTTGACTACGAAATAGAGCGAGGTGCTCAGGTTAGGCACGTCACACTTGAAGGCGTCATACGGATTGACCGGAATGTCGAGGCGTTTCAGGTTGAGCCCATAGTCGGGTGCAAAGAGTGCCTGCATATCGGTGTATTTATACCTCTCCACCTTACGGGAGGGGAAGCCCTGACGGCGGAAATCTTCGAAAGCCTCATCGCGCACCGCGTTCATCACAGCGGTGGAATGGTCGAAAATCATCTGTCGGGCTTCTCCATAGAGGTCTATATATTGCTTTTCGCTGTTCATGATTTTATCATTTTATAGGATGATACTGTCGGAATGTTCGGGCAAACCCGATCATCTGACGGCTTGGGCAGATCAGGCTAATCGCCCCGAAGCCTATCCCTGAGTTTCTGCCTCCTCTTTGATCCAGTCGTAACCACGCTCCTCTATCTCCCTGGCCAGCTCTGGACCGGCGGTCTTCACGATGCGCCCCTTATAGAGCACATGGATCACATCGGGCTTGATCATGTCGAGCAGACGCTCATAGTGAGTGATGACGATGATCGATTTCTTCGGTGTAAAGAGCTTGTTCACGCCCTGGGCCACGATGCGCATGGCATCGACGTCGAGGCCGGAGTCGGTCTCATCGAGGATAGAGAGCTGCGGATCGAGCATCGCCATCTGGAAGATCTCGTTGCGTTTCTTCTCCCCTCCGGAGAAGCCTTCATTGACAGAGCGGCGTGAAAGCTTGGAGTCGAGTTCCACGATCTCGCGCTTCTCCTTCATGAGCTTCATGAAATCGGCGGCGTTGAGCGGCTCCGCGCCATGATATTTACGGCGTGCATTGACTGCCGCCTTCATAAAGTTGACCATCGACACGCCCGGGATCTCCACCGGATACTGGAACGAGAGGAACAGGCCTTCGCAGGCACGGTCCTCGGGTTTCATATCGAGGAGTTCCTTGCCATTAAACATGGCCGTACCCTCGGTAACGGTATAGAGGGGATTACCGGTGAGGACAGCGCTAAGTGTTGACTTACCCGATCCGTTGGGACCCATGATGGCATGCACCTCTCCATCGTTCACGGTGAGATCAATGCCCTTTAATATTTCTTTGCCAGCAATGGTGGCATGCAAGTTTCGAACTTCAAGCATATTTTTATGAGTTAGGAGATAGAAGTTAGGAGTTAGGAGTTTTAGCTCCGTAACCCGTTCATTCCCACCTCTCGTTGTTTTTATTCTATTGTTTCCTTTGTCTTATTGGTGATTGATACAAACAGTTTTTTAAGTTCTATACAGTCGGTATGAAGGGACTTATACTCCTCTGGGGTAATATAGTCGGTACGAAGAAGCAGTTCAAGCCAATAGCAGGTCTCTGTGGACTCACGCAAGGCGATGTAGCATTTTGCAAGGAAATCTTTGCGGCTTGTACCGTACTGAGCCTCAGAGAGGTTAGCACCGATACTTGTGCCACTTCGTCCAATCTGCTTTGAGATTATGTACTCCTTCTTCTCAGTTTGAAGATAGCGGGTTAGCTTGACTATCCGTACAGCAAAGTCAAGGCACTTGTCATATATGAATTGCCTGAAATTCTCCATAGGATTTCATTCTTTTAAGACAGTAATACTAACTCCTAATTTCTAACTCCTCACTCCTAACTGTGCCATTATCCCACGGTACCTTCCAATGAAACACTTAATAGCTTCTGCGCTTCGACGGCAAACTCCATGGGAAGCTTGTTGAGAACTTCCTTGGCGTAACCGTTGACGATCAGGCCTACGGCATCTTCCATGGGGATTCCGCGCTGGTTACAGTAGAACAGCTGATCCTCGGAGATCTTCGAGGTGGTAGCCTCATGCTCCACGATAGCCGTGTTATTGCGGATATCCATATAGGGGAAGGTGTGGGCACCACAGGTGGAACCCAGCAGGAGAGAGTCGCACGAACTGTAGTTGCGGGCATTGTCGGCTCCGGGCGCCACACGCACCAGACCACGGTATGAGTTCTGACTGTGTCCGGCCGAGATACCTTTGGAGATGATGGTCGATTTGGTGTTCTTGCCGATGTGGATCATCTTCGTGCCCGTGTCGGCTTCCTGAAAGTTGTTGGTCACGGCGACGCTGTAGAATTCGGCCTGAGAATTATCTCCGTGGAGCACACAGCTGGGGTACTTCCACGTAATAGCGGAACCCGTCTCGACCTGTGTCCACGACAGCTTGGAGTTGACACCGCGGCAGTCGCCACGCTTGGTCACAAGGTTCAGCACACCTCCCTTACCGTTCTCATCGCCGGGATACCAGTTCTGAACGGTACTGTATTTCACCTCGGCATTGTTCATCACCACGATCTCTACGATGGCAGCATGCAGCTGATTCTCATCGCGCATCGGGGCAGTGCAGCCCTCAAGGTATGACACGTAGGCATCGTCGTCGGCAATGATCAGCGTACGCTCAAACTGACCAGTGTTGCGTGCATTGATGCGGAAGTAGCTGCTGAGCTCCATGGGGCATCGCACGCCCTTGGGAATATAGACGAAACTACCGTCGCTGAACACGGCAGAGTTGAGCGCCGAGGTGAAATTGTCACGATAAGGCACCACACTTCCGAGGTACTGACGTACCAGATCAGGATGATCTCTCACTGCCTCGCCGATGGAACAGAAGATCACCCCCTTCTCGGCAAGCTGTTTCTTAAAAGTGGTTTTCACCGACACCGAGTCCATGATGGCATCTACCGCCGTCCCGCTCAGTGCCAGCCGTTCCTCCAGAGGAATACCGAGCTTATCGAAAGTCTTCTCCAGTTCAGGATCGATCTCCTTGTTCTGAGGCTTCTTCACCATTGGGTCGGCATAATAGGAGATGTCCTGAAAGTCGATCTTGGGCAGATGAAGATGCCCCCATGTAGGCACTTCGAGGGTCTTCCAGTAGCGATAAGCCTCCAGACGGAAGTTGAGCAGCCACTCCGGCTCGCCCTTTTTCCGAGAGATGAGCCGTACTACATCCTCATTGAGTCCTTTGGGAATGACCTCCGTCTCAACATTGGTGGTGAAGCCGAACTCATATTTCTGCTCTGCCACCTCACGGACGAACTGATTCCCTGTTTGTTGGTTTTGTTGTTTATCCATATCTATTCATAGTCGTACAATGACTATGCCACAAGTTAAAAGAGTAACATTTGTTATCAAAAAATAGTGACATTCCCTGATAAGGAATGTCACTATAGCCCTTAAAACGGACTCCCCGGGCGTAAGTCTCCCCTATGGCAGCACCATCGTGCCGCACTATGGAAGTCAGCATGCCCCAGGAATCCATCTTCGTATCTATTATAGTTTCTGTTCTACCTCTATCTCTGTGAAGGTCTCGATGATGTCGCCCACGGCAATATCATTATAGTTGACCAGCGAGAGTCCACATTCCAGACCTGTCACCACTTCCTTCACGTCGTCCTTATAACGTTTCAGGGCTGCGATAGGTGCTGTGTGCACCACGATTCCATCGCGCACCACACGGGCCTTATCCTTGTTGTGGATCTTACCCTCAGTTACGAGACCGCCGGCAATGGTACCCACCTTGGAGATCTTGAACACCTGCTTCACCTCTACCTGTCCGGTGATAATTTCCTTCTTCACCTTATCAAGCATACCGACCATAGCCGACTTCACATCGTCGATGGCATCGTAGATCACCGAATAGGTGTTGATCTCCACGCCGTCGGCATCGGCCAGCTTGCGCGCGGCAGCACTCGGGCGGACCTGGAAGCCTACGATGATGGCATCAGAAGCATCGGCCAGCGTAACATCGTTCTCAGAGATCTGACCCACGGCTTTGTGGATCACGTTGACCTGTACCTTCTCGGTAGAGAGGTTGATGAACGAATCAGAGAGAGCCTCGATCGAACCGTCGGTATCGCCCTTGACGATGATGTTCATCTCGTGGAACTCGCCACGGGCTATACGGTGCGAGATATCGCTCAGCGTCAGACGTGTCTGCGTGCGCAGACTCTGCTCGCGCTGCAGCTGCTCGCGCTTGTTGGCGATGTCTCGGACCTCCTGCTCTGTCTCGAGGATATGGAACTGGTCGCCGGCGGTAGGAGCACCGTTGAGACCCAGAATGATGCAGGGCTCTGCGGGTTTAGCTTCGTCAATGCGCTGGTTACGCTCGTTGAACATGGCCTTGATACGTCCCCAGCTGGTGCCGGCAATCATATAGTCGCCTACCTTCAGGGTTCCGTTGCTCACGAGTACGGTGCTCACAAATCCACGTCCCTTGTCCAGCGAGCTCTCGATGATGGTACCTGTGGCCATGCGGTTAGGATTAGCCTTCAGGTCGAGCATGTCGGCTTCGAGCAGCACCTTCTCCAGAAGGTCATCTACACCGATACCCTTCTTGGCCGAGATCTCCTGGCACTGGTACTTTCCGCCCCACTCTTCCACGAGGAGGTTCATCTGTGCCAGATCCTCGCGGATCTTGTCGGGGTTAGCTCCCGGCTTATCAATCTTGTTGATGGCGAACACCATAGGTACTCCGGCTGCCTGTGCATGGGCGATGGCCTCACGCGTGGTGGGCATCACAGAGTCGTCGGCAGCGATGATGATGATGGCGATATCGGTCACCTGGGCACCACGTGCACGCATGGCGGTGAAGGCCTCATGACCCGGGGTATCGAGGAAAGTCACCTTGCGCCCGCTCTTCAGCGTCACGCTGTAGGCTCCGATATGCTGCGTGATACCACCGGCCTCGCCGGCGATAACGTTGGTGTTGCGGATATGGTCGAGCAGTGAGGTCTTACCATGATCCACATGACCCATGACCGTCACAATGGGCGAACGGCTCACGAGATCGCTCTCGTCGTCCTCCTCTACAGCCACGGCCTCCTGCACCTCAGCACTCACATACTCGGTCTGGAAGCCGAACTCGTCGGCCACAAGATTGATGGTCTCGGCATCAAGGCGCTGGTTGATAGAAGCCATCACACCGATACTCATCAGCGTAGAAATGACCTGTGTCACGTTCACATTCATCATCGTGGCCAGCTCTGATACCGTTACAAACTCGGTGAGCTTCAGTATCTTGCTCTCCTTGCGCTCGGCACGTGCCTCGGCAGAGAGTTTCTCCTGAACGGCATCACGCTTCTCCTTACGGTATTTAGCACCTTTTTTATTTTGCGACTGCTTGCTGGTGAGGCGTGCCAACGTCTCTTTTACCTGACGTGCCACATCTACATCATTGACCTCCGCAGGTCTCTGGGAGCCCCGTCTGCGACTGCTGTTCTTGCCGCCTCCACTGTTCTTGCCGGCATTGCGGTTATTATTTTTAGCGCCCTGCTGATTGGCAGCGGCATTGATATCTACCTTTTCCTTATTGATACGCTGACGCTTCCTGCGCTCACCACCCTGCTGCTGCCCCTTGGCCTCACGTTCCTTGCGGCGCTCTTCCTTCGATTTCTTCTTCGGACGGGTGCTCTGGTTGATGGCGTCAAGGTCGATCTTACCGAGCACGTTGACCTTCGGGGCATTGAGGATCTTCTTCTCGCTCTTCAGCTGGAATACCTTTGTTTCCTCCTTGTCATCGGTAGCAGCCTGATTATCGGCTGCAACCTTTTCCTCGACAGGTTCGCTTTCCCGTTTTGCCTGCTGCTCTGCCGATGGTTCGGCTACCGTTTCAGGGGTTGCAGCCTTGGCCTCTTCAGCCTTTGCAGCAGGTTTCTCCTCGACAGCATTTCTGCTCTCCGTGGCAGGCTCTGCCTGCTTCTCGGCAACAGGTTCGGTCTTGGGCTCCTTCACAGCCTTTTCGGGTGCCACAGCCTTTTCAGGCTTTGCGGCCTTGGGAGTCTCTACTTCAGGACTGACGGCAGCAGTCTCTTTCCTGGCTTCAGGCTTAGGAGTTGACTTTTCTGACGAGACAGCCGGCTTGCGAGCACCCATATTGTCAAGGTCGATCTTGCCTACCACCTTATATTGCTGGTGCTGACGCAGCATGCTCTCGCCGCGCGCAGACGACTCGTCCTTCTTGGCAGCCTGCTCGCGTTTCTTTTCCTTAGGCTTCTTAAAGAGCTTCTCGGCATCCTTCTTCTCCTCGGCATCCTTCCTGAATGCCTCGACGAGAGCAGCATACTGCTTATCGGTGAGCTTTGAAGAAGGCTTCAGTTCTGAAGCATCGCCCAGTTCACTCTTATTTTGCAGGAAGTCAACTGCCGTTTGAATTCCTATGTTTAATTCACTTATTGCTTTGCTCAATCTCGTACTCATATATTCTCCTTATCAAGATGTGAGGAATGATGGTAAAAAAGGTAAAACCTTTATCCTCTGTCTTATAGTAATATGTTGTGTATAGTCTTTTTCTGTTCGTCGATGTTTTACCTTTTTCCTTGGAGCAATCTCTGTTGCGCCCTGCATGTCGTTCGTCCACATCGACGGGGCCAGCGCCGCAGGGCGCCGACACGCAGGCTCTATGCCTTAGCCTTCAAACTCCTTACGCAGCACTTCGAGTACGTGGTCCACCGTTTCCTCTTCCAGGTCGGCTTTTTCCACGAGCATCTCGCGTGGGGCATTGAGTACGGCCTTGGCGGTGTCGAGCCCGATGCCGCGAATGGCATCGATGATCCACTGGTCGATCTCATCATTAAACTGATCGAGATATACATCGTCCTCCTCCTGACTCTGCTGGCCATCTACCACGCGATACACGTCGATGGTATATTCGGTAAGCATGGAGGCCAGCTTGATGTTCAGTCCGCCGCGTCCGATGGCAAGGCTCACCTCTTCAGGCTGCAGATAGACATCTGCCTTCTTGTTCTCTTCGTCTATCGTGATGCTGGTGATCTTTGCCGGGCTCAGTGCGCGCTGGATAAAGAGCTGCGTGTTGGCAGTGTAATTGATCACGTCTATATTCTCGTTGCACAGCTCGCGCACGATACCATGCACGCGGCTGCCGCGCACTCCCACGCAGGCTCCCACCGGATCTATACGGTCGTCGAAGCTCTCTACGGCAATCTTGGCGCGTTCACCCGGCATACGGGCAATCTTGCGGATAGCGATCAGTCCGTCGGCGATCTCGGGCACTTCCTGCTCCAGCAGACGCTGCATGAAGGTAGGACTCGTACGCGAGAGGATAATCTTGGGATTGTTGTTCTCGTTCTCCACGCGCTCTATCACGGCACGCACCGTCTCGCCCTTGCGGTACTGGTCGGCAGGAATCTGTTCAGACTTCGGCAGGATCAGCTCGTTGTTCTCATCATCTACGAGCAACACCTCGCGCTTCCACACCTGATAGACCTCGCCCGATATGACCTGGCCCACGCGATCCTTATATTTGTTGTAGAGCGAGTCGTGCTCCAGTTCCAGAATCTTGCTGGCCAAAGTCTGACGAAGTGTCAGTATGGCGCGGCGGCCGAACTTAGCAAAATCGACCGGTTCCGACACATCTTCGCCCACCTCATAGTCGGGTTCTATCTTGCGGGCAGCAGTCAGGCTGATCTGCTTATTGTCGTCTTCCACCTCTCCGTCGGCCACAACCACGCGGTTACGGTAGATCTCGAAGTCACCCTTGTCGGGATTGACGATCACGTCGAAGTTCTCGTCGCTGCCATATATCTTAGCGAGCACATTGCGGAAGCTCTCCTCCAGCACGCTCACGAGCGTAGTGCGATCGATATTCTTCGTATCCTTGAACTCGCGGAAGGAGTCGATCATGCTCAGCTGTTCTTCATCTTTCTTTCTTGCTGCCATAGCTTATTTGAAACTGATTAAGTATTTTGTATATTTTATGTTGTCCATGTTGAAGGCGTGGTCCACGTCCAGCAGCTGCGGACGCTTACGTCCCTCCACCTTGACCTTCTCGCTGACCGTCACCACGAAGTCGCGCCCCGTGACACTCTTGAGTACGCCTCTTATCTTCTTGCCGTTTCCGTCGAGCACCTCCACGGGTTCTCCGATGTAGTTATGATACTGCTGTTCCACCTTGAACGGCTGTCCGAGTCCGGCCGATCCTACCTCCAGTTCGTAGTCTTCCTGCTCCCTGTCGAGATGATCTTCCACAAACTTGCTGAGCTCCACGCAATCGTTGATGTAAACACCGTCCTTATGGTCTATCTCGACGGTGATCTTGTCATCGGGGGTTATGCTCACGTCCACCAGGAAATACTCCTTACCTGTGAGCCACTCCTCTACCAATTGTTTTACGACGTTTTTGTCTATCATATAATGTTATTATAAAAAAATGAGGAGCTCTCTCGGAGCCCCTCATTCCACTGAACGATGCAAAGTTACGAAGAAATAAATGATTATCCAAACAAACAGCGGCTTATTTCTCTCGCCATAGACATCATTTTCTGCAAAAATGCAAGATTTAGGCAGGCTGGAGCTTGTCTGGGCGAAGAAAGATCCCTACCTTTGTAACCTACGGGAAATATTCGCCTTACGCTTTCTATTAAAACCTTATATTATATGTACTCTATCATTACCTTTCTACTCCTTCTCGTCAGCCTCTCCGTATCGGCCGCTGGCGAAGTAACAGCACCCGTAAACGCCTACGCGCGTCAGTGCACCTCGCTCAACGGCGACTGGCACTACATCGTCGACCGGCAGGACGTAGGCTACTACGATTACCGCATGCACCCCACGAGATCGGGATTCTTCCGCGATGCTAAAAGCCAGACTCCGCAGGACCTGGTGGAGTATTCCTTCGACGACAGTCCTACGATGCGCGTGCCGGGCGACTGGAACACGCAGGACGACCAGCTGTTCTGGTACGAGGGTACCGTATGGCTGCGCCGCAAGTTCAACTACACCCCGCAGCCTGGACGTAAGGCTCTGCTCTACTTCGGTGCCGTCAACTATGAGGCTCGGGTATGGGTCAACGGCAAGGAGGCCGGTCATCATGTCGGCGGATTCACCCCGTTCTGCTTCGATGTGACCGACATTGTCACCCCGGGCGACAACAGTGTGGTGGTCATGGTGAACAATCAGCGGCACCGCGAAACTATTCCCACGCTGATCTTCGACTGGTGGAACTATGGCGGTATCACGCGCGACGTGATGCTCATCAGCGAGCCAGAGACCTACATCGCCGACTATACCGTGCAGCTGGACCGTCACAACCCGCGGCTCATCAACTGTGCCTTCCGGCTCAGCAAGCCCGAAGCCGGCAGGAGGATCGAGCTCTCCATTCCCGAGCTGAAGATCCGCCGCAGCATCACCACCGATACCAGGGGCGAGGCTCGCCTGGCACTCAAGGCCAAACCCAGGCTCTGGACTCCCGAAGAGCCTAAGCTCTACGACGTGACTCTTGCCCTCGACGGCGAGACCTTACGCGATGCCATCGGCTTCCGCACCATCGAGACGCGGGGCAAGCAGATTCTGCTCAACGGCAAGCCCATCTTCCTGCGCGGCATCAGTGCCCACGAGGAGACGGCCTATACCAACCGACGCTGCAACTCGGCAGCCGATGCCGACACGCTCATCGGCTGGGCCAAGTCGCTGGGCTGCAACTTCATGCGATTGGCCCACTATCCGCACAATGAGCACGCCGTGCGCGAAGCGGAGCGCCTCGGCATACTCGTCTGGGAGGAGATACCCTGCTACTGGACCATCGACTGGACCAATCCCGACACCTATGCCAACGCAGAGCGACAGCTCTCCGATATTATCCGCCGCGACCATAACCGCGCCAACGTCATCATCTGGTCGGTAGCCAACGAGACTCCGCACAGTGCCGAGCGTGACGCGTTCCTCAGCAAGCTCGCCCAGCATGCCCATGCCCTCGACTCCACAAGGTTAGTCTCCATGGCAATGGAGGTCACAGGAGCCAGCAACTACGTCAACCGGCTGAACGACAACATGAACCGCTGGGTGGATGTCATCAGCTTCAACCAGTATATCGGCTGGTACCGCGATGTCAACGATGCTGCCAAGATGAAATGGGAGATTCCCTATGACAAGCCCGTCATCATCAGTGAGATGGGCGGTGGGGCCGTAGCCGGGCTCCATGGCGATGCCGGCCAGCGATGGACCGAGGAATTCCAGGAGAAGCTCTACACCGAGAACCTCGCCATGATCGGGCAGATTCAGGGGCTGGCGGGTACCACCCCGTGGATCCTCAAGGACTTCCGTTCACCCCGCCGCCATGAGCCTACCCTGCAGAAATGGTTCAACCGCAAGGGACTCGTCTCCGATCAGGGCAAGCGCAAGCGTGCCTTCTACGTGCTGAAGAAGTGGTACGAGGAGAAGGCCGCACAGTATAGGTAACCCGCCGGCTGAATTTATTGTGGTGCATAACATAAGCCGCTTGACACGGTGAGACGGACAACAGAGCAGCTGTTGGTGGGCAAGCAGCTGCAATATCTGGGCAGGGAACTGGCATTGTATGGCAAAAGAGACGCCCTGTCACACGGTTTTCCCCATGCAAAAGTTCACCGGCCTACGGCAGACATTGCCCGATAGGCCTGGTGACACTTTGCATAAATTTTGCCCGAAATGCTATCACTCTGAAAAACGACAGGCCTCAGAAATCACGTCTTTACAAAAGAACTGAGGCCCTGTGCGTTTAATCGTCCTTAATTTCGATATTCTTGCTATTCTCTGATAATCAGAAGGTTACCTTCAAAAAAACCTCACAAACAGCATAGTTTCGGCCGAATTTTGCTCCTCGCGAAGCATGATTTCCGTCTGTTTTGGCAGGGTTCCAGAGCAGAATAGTGCTGATTCGCGTTGCGATTCGTGCTTATTCGCGTTGCGATTCGTGCTTATTCGCATTGCGGTTCGTGCTTATTCACATTCCGATTCATGCTTGTTCGCATTGCGATTCGTGCTTATTCGCATTGCGATTCTGTGTTTTTTGCGACATTTCTATCACTCCAACGGGTGGCTTCCTTATGCTCTCCCACTTCGATATTACGATGAATAGAGTACGCGATTATCACATTTTACGCTGCGATTCAGCATCAATGAGGAAATATTTACAGATTTTCGACGATGTTATTGAGCCTTCAGGAGTGAAAACATAGCTTCCGGAGGGCTAAAAAACGATATTTCGAATGTTTTAGAGAGAGATTACAACGTAAAATAAAAAAATCAGAATGTCAGCAAATCTTTGTTTTTGCTGACATTCTGATTTTTGTAGTTGAAACGACCGACGGAGGAGAAAGCAGGATCTAATCAGGCTACCCAACGGTTCGTGCGTACCACAGAACTTCCCTCGCCAGCCTACTTCTGCCTGCCCTGACAGCAGGCTGCAACGTCAGGTTGCAGCACGGTATCGGCTGCGACCCTACCACTTTGCCTCCTGGTAATGGTAACGGTCGGAATCGAAAAATACGGCAAAATACTGCGAGGCACCTTTTCTCGGTGGCTCAAGACAGAGGCCGGAGCCCGCCTCGGTGCGAGCATCGGCCACGGAGAGACAGGTCTGCGTCGCCACATTCATCAGCTGGTAGTAGCCCTGGCACCGCAGCATAAACTTCCATTGCTGCGAGGGCGAGTCGGAAGCAGGAGAAAAGACAAGACTGTCGGCCACGGCATCGAGGTACTGGCCAGTCGTCGCGTCCTTGATCTTATAGGTTTCCGGAGCTACCCTGACGAGTCTGAGGCTCAGGTTCAACGCGTCGTCATCGTCCTCGATGGTCAGCTGCCGTCCGTGAGAATGAGACACAAGGCGGTTGCTCCTCTTCTCCAGCAGGGCATAGACGCCGTCGGCACTGATCTCCGCAGCCTGTTTGTAGCGGTACATCTTGTCGAACACCGACAAGTCCCAGCGGTCATACCACCGCACGGTGGGATAGCCCGACCGCATGCTGATGGGCAGCCACACCTGAAGGGAAGCCCCCACATCGCGCGGGTTCCAGCGGTCGCCGATGTAGATCAGCTTATGATCATCGCCATCGACCTTCAGCACGTAGGCAGCCTGCGAACGGTAGGTCTTGTCCTTACCGGCATCTACGGCGAAGTTGTCGTGCCCCCCATGCCAGTGCCCCAAGATGCTGTCGGCATAGGCATAGCGCCCGGCGTTGGGTGCCCAGCCCGTGCATCCAGAGAACAATCCGAAGTAGCGGTTGCCGTATCTGAATATTGAGGCAGCCTCACACTGCCTGTCTATCAGGATCTTCGTCTCTGTCGGCGTAGGCTCCAGATTGTCGGGGCACAGCAGTGCGATATTGGTGTTACGGTTCATGTCGGTGGAACAGAAGTGGTAGGCGTTGCCATCGTCATCGAGGAAGAGCGTCTGGTCGCGAGAGTCGTGGCCGTTGGGACGGAAGGTCTTATAAAACTGGTAAGGTCCCGTCACCCTGTCGGCCTGGGCAACACACACGCGAGCCTGCCCGTAATCCTTGCCGTTCTCCCAATGGATCCACATCACCCACTTGCCTGTCTGCCGGTTGAAGATCACCTTGGGCCGCTCGAACAGCCGCCCCGGGGCAATGTCGTTGCCGTCGGGGGTCATCTCTCCCTGCATGGCGAGCACCAGCCCGAGGTTCTCCCAGTGGTAGAGATCCTTCGACCTGTAGCAGCTTATGCCCTGCGACTGGCTGCCTTTCCGGCACTCACCGAACCAATAATAATCGCCACCGCTCTGCACGATGCAGCTGCCGTGGGCGTTGATGGGTTCACCCTGCGTATCGGTCCATACCTGACCGGGGCAGATCTGTGCCCGAACGAAGGCCGGACACAGACACAAGAGCAAGGTAATGATCGATAATAAACGTTTCATGATAACAGCCTCCCGTATATATAAAGATGTAAGCTAAGCCTGACGGCTCCGCGTCTTATTTCATTTTTGCTTTCCGGGCCATCTCGAAAAGCGCCTGGGGGAGGTGGCAGTAGCCCGCGGGATTCTTGTCGAGATAGTCCTGATGATACTCCTCGGCATCGTAGAAGCAGTCGAGCGGCTGCAGCTCTACGGCGATCTTGCCCGCGATGTGCTGCTGTTGCTCGGCAAAGACCCTGCGTATCACCGCCAGGTCGGCCTCATCGGTGTAATATACTCCTGTGCGATACTGCGTGCCGTGGTCGTGCCCCTGCTGATTGATGCTGGTGGGATCGATGGCCTTGAAATACATGTTGAGCAGGAACTCGAGGCTGATGACGCCCGGATCATATACCACACGCACCGTCTCGGCAAAGCCGGTCTTGTCGGTGCATACTTCCTCGTAGGTCGGGTTCACGGTCTTGCCATTGGCATACCCCACTTCGGTGCTTGTCACACCTTCTATCTGCTTGAAGAAATGCTCTGTACCCCAGAAGCATCCTCCTGCTAAATAAATCTCTTTCATATTCTGTTTTTTGATGAGTTTCTTGTATTGTCCGTAGTCATTTTTGTCCATTTCATCGTAGGGAATGAACTTGAGCGAAGCACTATTGATGCAGTAACGCAGTCCGCCGCGGTCTTTCGGGCCGTCGCTGAAGACGTGTCCGAGGTGTGCCTGCCCCACCTTGCTCTTCACCTCCGTGCGCGTCATGCCATGCGAAAAATCCTCGATTTCATCGAGAAGACTGCCGTCTATAGGCTTCGTGAAGGCGGGCCAGCCACAGCCAGAATCGTATTTGTCGGTGGAGAGGAACAGCGGCTGCCCCGTGGTGACATCGACATAGATTCCCTCACGAAACTCATGGTCGTACTCGTTCTGGAAGGGACGTTCGGTCACCGCGTCCTGGGTCACGGCATATTGCAGGGGCGTGAGCTTCTCGCGTAGGGTTGCGTCGTCGGGTCTCACGTAGGTGTTGGTGTCGTTTAGTGTCATGTTGCTGGTGGTTTTAATGTACTGCGGTGTAGCCGAACGGCCGCTACAGGAGGCGAAAAAGCAGAACAGCACGAGGGCGGTCAGCCACCCCAGCGGGGTTCTGCCCGTACAATGCACTGCTCCGGAAGCAGCCTTACCTGATGTTTTCCTCGTCATATCTACACCGCTACGGCATCTGTTCTCCGCAAAAACGGGGTGATGACCATAGGCTTACAAAGATAATGGTTTTACTGAATTATTGTAAATGTTTTATTATCTTTTTTCAATAACACAGCATGGTTTCTTTTCAAAAAAGACATTTCATCGCGAAAGGTCTTACTCCACGCCATTTCGCGACAGGCCCGAAGAGATAATCTGACATTCTCGGTATAATATTCGCGAGAATAATCGGGCTTGTCGGGCAATGAAAGGGTGGTGTAAAGCCTGTCGGCGGCCTGCTGCAGGGTGAGGGTATCGTCGGCAACGGCCGACAAAGACAGCAGTGCAGAGAGTAAGGAGATAAGTTTCATTGTGCTGGCTACTTCAGCCCTTCCAGCATCTCCAGTGCACGGTTCTCGTGTGCTTCCATGATCTCGCGCTCGCCAGGACCTTTATCGTTGATGCCACAGAGATGAAGCACACCGTGAATGATGACCCGGTGCAGCTCCTCATCGTATGACTTGCCGAGCATCTCTGCATTAGAGCGCACCGTATCGAGCGATATGACAATATCGCCATTGATGACATCGCCCTCATCGTAGTCGAAAGTGATGACGTCGGTGTAATAATCGTGTCCGAGATATTCCTTGTTGACTTCGAGGATCTTCTCATCGTCCACGAACATGTAACCCACTTCGCCGACCCGTCGTCCGTGGTCGGCGGCCACAGCCTTGATCCATGCTGATGTTTCACGATGCTTGATGTTAGGCATTTCGATGCCTTCTGCTTGATAAGTAATCATAAGAAATATAATGGGAGGCCTCGCCTGCACTCTCCCCGCAGGGAAAACGGCAGGGCCGTGTTGTTTTTATGAGATGCGGTATATGAATGATGTGTGTCGGATTACTCTTCCTATCGGGGAGCCCAATGAGAGGACATGGGGCAAGATGTACCGAGAGGGACATGAAGAACCCTATCGAGGTAACATCCAACTGGCATCTTTGCCAAACTGCAGCAGCTCGCGCACGGCACTGGAAGAGATGGCGGTCATCGTGGGGTCGGCATAGAGCAGGAGGGTCTCGATGTTACCGAGGCGCTTATTAAACTCAGCCTGATCGCGCTCATACTCGAAGTCTTTGACCGACCGTACGCCCTTCACAATATACTGTGCCCCTACGCGCTTGGCGAGATCGATGGCAAAGTCGTCATACGTCACCACCTCTATACGGGGCTCATCGGCGTAAAGCTTCCTGATAGCCTCCACTCGTGCTTCCGCCGTAAACATACAATGCTTACGGGGATTCGTGCCCACGCCGATCACAAGACGGGCAAAGAGTGGCAGCGCACGCCTCACAATGTCGGCGTGACCAATGGTAAAGGGGTCGAAAGTACCAACAAACAAACCAGTCATGTTGAATTAAGAATTGAAAAGTGAGAATTGAAAAGTGAGGATTGAGAATTGAAAAGTGAGGATTATGGCCGGTAAGTACAGGGGAAATTCGCTAAAACAGCTCCTGCTGCATCACGTTACCGTCATATCGGTTGCGCCCGAGATGCTCGTAAGCAAGGGGAGTGACCATGCGGCCGCGAGGCGTACGCTTGATGAATCCTTCCATGATGAGGAAGGGTTCATAGACCTCCTCGACCGTTCCGGCATCTTCTCCGATAGCCGTAGCGATGGTAGAGATACCCACCGGACCACCACGGAACTTATCGATAATGGTCAGAAGGATCTTGTTGTCGATCTCATCGAGACCGTAAGAGTCGATGTTGAGGGCCGAGAGCGAGAGTTTCGCAATATCGGTAGTAATGGTTCCGTTGCCCTTCACCTGCGCAAAGTCGCGCACTCGGCGCAGCAGTCCGTTGGCTATACGGGGCGTACCACGGCTACGACGCGCTATCTCCGTGGCGGCATCGTCGTCTATGGGAACCTTCAGGAGGTGTGCCGACCGCTTGATAATACGCTTCAACGTATCGGGATCGTAGTATTCCAAGTGCATGTTGATGCCGAAACGGGCACGCAGAGGGGCCGTGAGCATACCGCTGCGCGTGGTGGCACCCACCAGGGTGAAGGGGTTGAGGTCGATCTGAATGCTGCGGGCCGAAGGACCTTTGTCGATCATAATGTCGATGCGGTAGTCCTCCATGGCCGAGTAGAGATACTCCTCCACCACGGGTTGCAGGCGGTGGATCTCGTCGATAAAGAGCACATCGCGTGGCTCCAGCGACGTAAGCAGACCGGCAAGATCGCCCGGTTTGTCGAGCACCGGTCCCGATGTGATCTTGAATCCCACCCCCAGCTCGTTGGCAATGATGTTGCTCAGCGTGGTCTTACCCAGTCCCGGAGGCCCATAGAGCAGCGTATGGTCGAGCGGTTCGCCGCGGTATTTGGCTGCCTCGACGAAGATTTCCAGATTCTCCACCACCTTCTGCTGACCGTTGAAGTCGCCGAAGCGCAGGGGGCGCAGCGCGTTCTCAAACTCCTTCTCGCTGCTCTCCAGATGCTCGTCTCTGATGTCAAACTCGTCGTTCATGCATTATTATTTTGTGCAAAGTTACGCAAAAGATTAGAGAAAAGCAAAGAATAATCCCGCAGCTATTACGCCGTAATCATGGTAGGATGGGTTGATACCGGCGCGAGGGCTGCGGGACGGAGTGGAATATTCTGTACGAGGTTACTGCTGTTTATCTTGCCATGCGGTAGATCTCCTCAATATCCTTGGCGCGAAGCACCTTGAAGTTACCCTGTGTAACGGTATCGTTGCGGGTACATTTCTGCGCCATGAGCCTGATTTCATCTTCCGTCACCTCGCGGCCAACGAGCTCAGTGATCGAGTTGGGCATGCCGATGGCGTGGTAGAACTGCTCCACTCGCTCTATGCCGCGCAGCGCCGTGCCTTCGGGATCGGTGAAATCGTTAGGCACGTCCATCACGTTCACGGCAAACTTCACGAATCGCTGCACGTCCTCCTTGAGCACGTAGCGAGCCCAGCTGGGCCATACGGCAGCAAGTCCGGCACCGTGAGTCACGTCGAAGAGCGCACTGAGCTCATGCTCTATCTGGTGCGTTGCCCAGTCGCCCACCATGCCACAGCCCGTGAGTCCGTTGTGCGCCAGACTACCACCCCACATGATCTGTGCACGATGGCGGTAGTCTTTCGGATCCTTCAACACGGCAAAGATGCTCTCCTTCATGGTGCGGAGCAGTGCTTCGGCGATGCTGTCGGTGAGGCTCATATCGGTGTCGTGAGAGAAATAGCGCTCCATGGTGTGCATCATCATGTCGGTCACGCCCGCCGCTGTCTGGTAAGGAGGCAGCGTGAAGGTACGCTCGGGGTTCATGATGGCAAACTTGGGACGGCAGAGATCATTGGAATAGCCTCGCTTCACCTCGCCCTCCTCCTTGGTGATCACGCTCGACTCGCTCATCTCGCTGCCTGCAGCGGGGATCGTGAGCACCGAAGCCACGGGCAGACAAGCCTTGGCTTCAACCTTATAATCGTAGAAATCCCATACGTCGCCATCGTAGCAGGCACCGTAGGCAATGGCCTTGCTCGAGTCGATGACACTTCCGCCACCGATGGCAAGAATGAAATCTACCTTCTCACGGCGTACCAGATCGATGCCTTCGCGTACAAGTGAGAGGTGAGGATTGGGTACCACGCCGCCTAAGGCTACATAATCTACGCCGCCCTCCTTGAGATAACCGCAGATCTCATCGAGCAGACCGGAGGCCTTGGCACTGCGTCCACCATAATGAACCAATACTTTATGACCGCCGTATTTCTTTATGAGGGCCGCCACTTGCTTCTCGGCATCACGGCCGAACACCACCTCTGTAGGGGCATAATAGATAAAGTCTTGCATAATTGCAGTTTTATTGAGTTAATAAAAATGGGGAAAAGGTTGTCATCATTCCTCAGTCAGCCCGCGAAGCATCTCCCTGCACTGCTCCAGAATGGCCGTAAGCTCAGCCACCGTGGTGGCGCGAAGCATGGCTATGCGCGTCTGACGGAAGTTGGGAATGGCCTTGAAGATGGGCGAGGCCGCGAGGTGTCGGCGCGTGTGGAGTATGCCGCGATACTCGTCGATGCGCTCCACGTTGATGCGCAGCTGCTCCTCCAGCACGTCGATCTTGTCGTCGAGGGTGAGCGGGGCAGGCGCGGGCTCGCCAGGGTGGGAAAGGGTGTACATATAGTCTTTCACCTCCTTGAAGAACCAGGGGCGGCCGAAGGTGGCACGTCCGATCATCACGCCGTCCACGCCGAAGCGGTCGAAGGCCTGCACAGCCCCCTCGGGCGTGGTGATGTCGCCGTTGCCGATAATGGGGATATGAATGCGCGGGTTACGCTTCACCTCGCCTATGAGTGTCCAGTCGGCGTTGCCCGTGTACATCTGCGAGCGTGTACGCCCGTGGATCGTCAGAGCCTGGATACCGCAGTCCTGCAGCTGTTCGGCCAGCTCGGTAATGATGAGGTTGTCAGTGTCCCAGCCCAGGCGGGTCTTGGCGGTGACTGGCGTGTGCACCGCCCTGACCACCTCGCGCGTAATGTCGAGCATCATCGGAATGTTGCGGAGCATGCCTGCCCCTGCGCCTTTACCAGCCACCTTCTTCACCGGGCAGCCGAAGTTCAGGTCGATGATGTCGGGGTGTACCGTCTCCACGATCTTGGCGGCCTCCACCATCGAGTCAACGTCGCGACCGTAGATCTGTATGCCTACAGGGCGTTCGTCATCGTCGATGATCATCTTGTCGAGCGTCGATTTGATATTGCGGACGATGGCTTCTGCCGAGACGAACTCGGTGTACATCATGTCGGCCCCGAAGCGCTTGCAGAGCTTGCGGAATCCGATATCGGTTACATCTTCCATCGGGGCGAGGAAGAGGGGGTGCGAGGGAAAAGATATATTCATAGAAAGCCTCCCCCTGACCCCTCCAGTAGGAGGGGAGCCCGACACGGGAGGATGGGGCTGATTTTCAAAAATTAATGAATACCTGGGTATTTGGTCGAGGCTGCTGTGCGATACCCTGATTTTAATCCAGCAGATGGTAGGTGCCGCCGGCATAGGGCTTCACCACACCCTTCATCTCCAGTGCAAAGAGCAGCGAAGTGACGGTGCCGATGGGCAGGGCGGTCTTCACGCTGATGAGGTTCTGCTGCAGGTCGTTGGTCTGCTGCAGCACCTGCACAATACGTTTCTCGTCAGGAGAGAGCTGTGGGAAGAGGTCGCGCTCTATGACAGAGTGCCGCCGTGCCGCCGCGCCGGCTTCATCGCTCCAGCCCATGGCCTTCACAAAGTCGTCGGCCGAGGTGATGAGTGCTGCGCCGCTGTCGCGGATCAGGCGGTTGCAGCCCTCGCTGTAGGGAGCCCCCACCGGCCCCGGGAAGGCAAACACGTCGCGGCTGTAGTCCCTGGAGATGCGCGTGGTGATGAGTCCGCCGCCCTTGGCCGCACTCTCCACGAGGATACACGCGTCGCAGATGCCCGCCGTGATGCGGTTGCGGCGCACGAAGTTGAGCTTGTCGGCATTGGTATGCGTCATAAACTCGGTGAGCAGTCCGCCGTGCCTCACCATCTCGTTGGCCGTGTCGCGGTGGCGGGGAGGATAGAGGTCGTCAAGTCCGTGGGCCAGCACCCCGATGGTGTCGAGATGCTGCTGCAGGGCATGCCGGTGCGCACAGATGTCCACGCCGTAAGCCAGTCCGCTCACGATGATGACATCGGGGCACAGCCGCGACAGATCCTCCACGAAATGACGAATGAGATCTTCGCCATAGACGGTGGCATGGCGCGTGCCCACGATGTTGATGACGTGCCGGCTGTTCAGGTCGGCCGTGCCCTTGTAGAAGAGCATCAGCGGTGCGTCGGGGCACTCGCGCAGCCGCGAGGGGTAGTCGGCATCGTTCAGGCAGAGCGCCTTTATGCCGTGCTTCTCGTCGTATTCCAGCTCCTCCTCAGCCCGTCGCCGCATGAGGTCGATGTCGCCCAGCGCCTCCACTATCCGCTGGGGCAGGCCCGGACAGAGCCGCGCTATATCCCTGCGCTGCTCAATGATGGCCGTGGCAGAGCCAAACTCGCGGTAAAGTCCCACCATGGCATTGAGGTTGAAATAGCTCAGACGCGTGAGGATGGTTGTGGCGAGAAGTTCGGAAAACGACTCACAGCCTCCCCCCTGCCCCCTCCGAAAGGAGGGGGTGACCATAGCGTCAGGGTTGTCGGGGAGAGTGGCCATTATAAAATTATAAAATTATAGGGCTGCTGGCGCCCCCTCCTTTTGGAGGGGGCGGGGGGAGGCTGCTGCTGAGGTTTCAAACGCTTCTATCACTGGCATAAACGCACGGTCGTAATCCTCGCTCACACCGAGCTTGCCATGAATGAGCGTCACGAGATCCACGTCAGCGTGGAAACACAAGGCCTCATCGCTGGCGCGATAGATGTCGTGCTCAAAGACATAGCGCATGCCTTCCTTCCGAAGGTTCATGCACGAGATGAGTTCGTCGTCACAGCGCAGCGGCGTCTTGAACTTCAGCTGCATACGGGCCACCACGGCATCGGTGCCCTGCTCGTGAAGCTGGGCGAAGCTCACGCCGAGCGAACGCAGGAAACGGTGGCGCGTGTGCTCCGTGTAGTGCAGGTAGTTGGCATTGTTCACAATGCCCTCGATGTCACACTCGTAGTCGCGCACGTCCATACGGGTCTCAAAGAGATAACGTTTTGCTTTCATGTCATACAAAAATACTCAAATCGTCCGATTCTCCCAACTATCACCTCTAATATTTAAGAGTTTTTTGTATCAGTGCGCACGCGAGGGAGCCATACCCACGTGCTGTCCCAAACGCAGAAGAAACCAGGGGGTATTCGGGCAAAATACCATTTTCTTTTACAAAAGACGAAACTCACAAATAGCGTTCAGCCACAAAACTCTGCTTTTTCGTGACAAAATGAGAAATGCACCTGCCTCAAAACTATCTTCTTTTGAGACGATCAGGCCGTAGGCTGAAATTCGGGCAAAATGAGAAAAATTTATAGAGCATTGATTTTCAGCCGTTTGGGTTATAATCAGTAGTTTTCTCTCCATCACGCACCACTCTGCAGCCCGGACAAACGTCCACTTCCTACGAATAGGTATCATTGACCTCACGATTAATATTCATTCGCAATGCGAATAATGCTTAGTCGTGATGCGAGTACATATTAATCGCAACGCGACTAAGCATTAATCCGACCACGAATCACCGATAATCGCAGCCCAGCTCGTTCGCATCGTTTGCCTCTGAAAAGGTTTTCGGCAGCGGTTCCGATGCTGAATATCCGTGCGAATCCATAGCAATGATCATTTGTTTACACATCGCCGGTTCCGCCTCGCGGGTCATCTGAGGGTGAAAAAATGTTTTTGGGGAGTTATAAAGGGAATTTATTTTCTCTTTGAATGTTCCTTACTGCCAGTCACAAACTATCACATTGTCACAGCAATTCGCCATTACGTGACTTTTTGATCTGACTTATATTCGGAAAAATCGTGAAAGAGCGGTATCACTTTTTGCGAGCAACAACATACACAACGCAAAAACTACCTACAGGCGAGGAAAGCGGAAGATGAGGGATTCAAACCCCCGATACCCAAAAAGGGTATACCGGATTTCGAGTCCAGCGCATTCGGTCACTCTGCCAATCTTCCTTTTCTCGTGGCTGCAAAAGTACGCAAAAGACGGGACATAGCGAAAGAATTAACAAAAATTGACACGAAAACATTTGCAGCCCAAACTGCGCAGCTGCTTATTTTAACCACAGATTTCACGCTACAGATTACGCAGATTTCCCAGATTAGGTAACGTGCTGCTTCTCCTCCCCCTTTCGGGGAGGCTGGAAGGGGCTATGGGTTCGAAAGTTCGAATGTTTGTCGGGGCTGCTGGGCTTCCCCCCCTTTTTGGGGGACCGAGGGGGCTGATGTCGTGCCGTCGATTCCGTTAATCTGTGTTATTTGGGAAATCTATGGTTGAGATATTGGTGAATAAATCGCCGTGAATCAAAGGGCTCCGCCTGGCGCGAGCTCCTTCTTCTTCTCCTCGCCGAACTCTTTCGACACATAGTTGAAGATGCTCTTGCAGCTCTCTGCCGAAAAATCCATGGCGCTCGCAAGGAGCTTATCCCACTGCTCAGACGTGAGCCCCTGCATGATCTGCTGGCGTGTGATGCCATACTTCACCAATCCATAGATGAAGCCGGCATTGAAATTGTCACCGGCTCCGATAGTGCTCACCGTGTCGGTCTTCGTCACGGGGTAGCTGCGGTGCAGCCCATTCTCCGCCCGCAGCTCCACGGGGCTGCTGCCACGGGTATAGATGAAACGCTTGCAGTAGAACGAGATTTCGGCATTATAGACCTTGTCGGGATCCTTGAGCTTGTAGAGCACTTCAAAGTCCTCCTGACTTCCGCGGACGATATCGGCGTATTCCAGGTTCTCCAGAAGGTTGGGGGTGATCTTCATCACTTCGTTGCTGTGCGACTGCCTGAAGTTGACGTCGTAATAAATAATAGCGTTATGATTCTTCGCGTCTTCGAGCAGGGCAACGATCTGCGGACGAATCACGGGGTTGACGGCATAGAATGATCCGAGGATCACGATATCATCGGGATGGATCTCAGGAAACACGAAGTCGAGCTGATCGTGCGGGTGATCCTTATAAAAGATGTATTGCGCATCGTTATGATCGTCGAGGAAGGCCAGGGAGATGGGCGACTTCGAGTCGGGAAACACATTCACGTTGTCGGCATTCACACCGTTGTCACACAGAAACTTCACCACATTCTTCCCCACGCGGTCGTTTCCTGCCTCGCTGATAAAGGTGGTGTCGATGCCTGAGCGCCCCAGCGAGATGGCGGCGTTAAAAGATGAGCCACCGGGATAAGCTCCGATGGGCTGTTCGTCTCTGAATATGATGTCGAGAACGGTCTCGCCAATTCCTATAACCTTGCGCATAATGGATCTATATTTTATTTTTTTATTAGAGTTTGCTATTTTGTATCTCGTACGAAAGCACTCTTCTTACTTCCGCTTTCTTCCTGCAAATATCCAAATTTTTCTGCACAATTCAAAGCGAAATTCTCTATTTTTGCACGTACAATGGAAGATAAGATAAAAGAAGAGATGAAATATAATACAACTACGCTTCGTAACGGTCTGCGCATCATTCACCGCCCATCACCGTCGCCAGTGGTCTATTGCGGCTACCAGATAGGTGTCGGATCGCGCAACGAACAGGCAGGTGAGGAGGGTATGGCCCACTTCTGCGAGCACGTCACCTTCAAGGGCACGGAGCACCGGCGGGCATGGAACATCATCAACTGCCTCGAGAGCGTGGGCGGTGACCTCAACGCTTTCACCAACAAGGAAGACACCACCTACTACGCTGCCATACTCAAGGATCACATCACGCGGGCCATAGATCTGCTCACCGACATCGTGTTCCACTCTACCTACCCTCAGCAGGAGATCGACAAAGAGGTGGAAGTGATCTGCGATGAGATAGAGAGTTATAACGACTCGCCCTCAGAACTGATCTATGATGAGTTTGAGAACCTGATCTTTCGCGGCCACCCCTTAGGGCATAACATTCTGGGCACCTCCGAACACGTGCGCAGCTTCACCACGGCTCAGGCACTCGACTTCACCCGTAGATACTATCGGCCCGACAACGCCATCTTTTTTGTTTATGGTGACGTGAGCTTCGATGAGGTGGTGAAGAAGATATGCAGGTGTATGGAGACCAGCGAAGACAACACGGACGACCAGTCCACCCCCGCTGATTCGCCCGATACGCCCGACACGCCCGACCAGACGGATCAAAAAAGAGCCCTCCCGCTCGGCCCCTCGGCCAACCAGACGCTGATCCTCGACAAGGGTACGCACCAGGCTCATGTGATGGTGGGCTGCCGCGCCTACGACATCTTCGACGATCGCCGCATCGCGCTCTACCTGCTCAACAACATGCTGGGCGGGCCAGGCATGAATGCCCGTCTCAACGTGGTGCTGCGCGAGCACCGCGGACTGGTCTATACCGTGGAGAGCTCCATGGTGAGCTATGGCGACACGGGTATCTGGAGCACCTACCTTGGCTGTGATGCCCACGACGTGAAACGCTGTCTGCGACTGATACGACGCGAGCTCGACAGGCTGATGGCTGACCCTATAAGCGAGACACGCCTGCGTGCCGCAAAGAAACAGATCAAAGGACAGATCGGCGTGGCATGCGACAACCGCGAGAACTTTGCGCTCGACTTCGGTAAGAGCTTCCTCCATTATGGCTGGGAGAAAGATGTCACGAAACTCTTCAACAACATCGACGCCTTAACTGTCCACGACCTGCAACAGGTGGCACAGCAGCTCTTCGCTCCCGAGCGAATGACCACATTAATATATAAGTAGGGCTCGCAGCACTTCTCTTCGGCTCTATGCCCCACTCGTTACATAGAAATAAAACTCATATAAAGATTATGACACTCCAAGAAATTCTCAATCACCGCAGGGCCGTCCGCAAATTTGACCCTACGAAGCCTCTCGATGACCATCGGGTGGAAGACTGCTTACGTATGGCAACGCTGGCACCCACGAGCAGCAACATGCAGCTGTGGGAAGCCTATCATGTCACCGACCCCGAAACACTGCGGCTGCTCGCCCATGCCTGCCTGGATCAAGGCAGTGCGAAGACGGCACAGCAGATGGTGGTGTTTGTCACCCGTCAGGACCGCTATCGCGATCATGCCCGCCGCGTGCTACAGGCAGGTATCGACGACATTGTGCAAAACAGTCCGAAAGATCGGCAGCTGCATCGCATCAAGCTGCAGAAACTCTATTACGACAAGCTCATGCCGCTACAGTACAGCCGATTCTTCGGCATCAAAGGCCTGCTTAACAAGCTCCTCGTACAGACCGTCGGCCTCTTCCGTCCCATCGTGCGACAGGTGAGCGAGGGCGAGGTACGCACCGTGATACACAAGAGCTGCGCGCTGGCCGTACAGACTTTCATGCTCGCCATGAGTGAGCAGGGCTATGACACCTGTCCGTTGGAAGGCTTCGACAGCCTGCTCGTCAAGCGAGCCCTGCACCTGCCCCACCATGTACAGATCAATATGATCATCACCTGTGGCATACGGTTGCCCGAGGGGGTACGCGGTGAACGTTTCCGCCTGCCGTTCGATGAGATGTACCATAAAATTTAAACGCTGCGGCGATTTTATACGCCACCATAGAGCATGGAGAACTGCATATACAACATTTCGGAAGCTTCTTCCAGATGGTGCAGATCATTTGACAGAGTCAGCTTGATGTCGCAACATCTGCAGAAGTCTGCAAGCAGGGCTTGCGTACGCTTCTCGTTTACGTAAATGGCCGACGGACGTTCCTTCATCGAGAGAAACATCTGAGCCAAATGGGTCAGCAGGAGGGTAAGGCTGGGCAACTCTTCTTCTGAAGTCATCACAGGTTCTACCATGCCGTCCTCCTCGTTGACGCACAGCATGATAGGCATAAGTGCTGCATCCTCATCATCTTGCAAAGCGACAGCCTGAGGCACGTGGAAATATTTACAGCTCATTTCCCCGCCTACGGGTAAGGCCGACACGCTATAAGACAGAATCTCGTTATCGAAAACAACGGACGGATAGTTTTCTTTCAGTAATGGTGGAAGCGTGGTCATACCGAAATCGAAACCGCGATCAGCATTGGGGGTGAGCAGGGGGACCTGCTTGCCCCCTTTTTTTGTGGGATATTCTCGATTGGGGTCAAACCCCACCACTTCATCGTTGGTCTCACGCAGTTTAAGGGTGAGTGCAAGTGTGGCCTGCAAAGCCTCGGTAATGACCTGCTCGTCTTCTATCCGGGTAATGGGTAACAGGGGCTTGTAGGGACTGTGCCGAATAAAGTCGGGCCATCCCTTGGGCCGGCGTATCTTTCTTTTGTGCGCTTCGGCAAAGGCTCTGATGCGTTTCTTGACATCAGGCTCAAGGGCGTCCGCGTTCTCAAAGTCGCAATTGATGTAGTCCAGGCTCATCGCCTCCTCCATCGATTCCAACATCGACGGGTTGTCTATCTGTAGCGACTTCAGGTAAGACGTAAATCCTCTCTGTCCTACATAGAGACCTATAGCAAAGTGTTCGCCTGCATGCCCCATGATGCAGACATAACCAATCTCTCCCGAAGAAAGATGAAGGGCAAAGATACAAGAGTCGTCGAGCAACTCCCATGGCCGTGCATCGCGAACATCGAAGGCGAGCGATAGCATGTTGTCAGATAGAATCATACGCTTTAATTGCTTAGTTTGATGAATAGGATTTGACTTCAGTGAACAATAACTGCCTTCGCATCTTGATGACTTATGAAGAAGGACTGCTCTCATCAGCACATGCAAAGTTAGCTATTTTTAGTCTTATTCATGTCTGTCGGCCTTGATATTTTTCTTCTTTTTGAGCCTGTCGCTCTGTGTTTCACCAGCATGATGCTCACGCCGCCTTACCAGACAAGCTCTGACGATTATCTGCATATCAGCATGCCACCCGTCTGAGGGAACAGGGCATCAGGGGGTACTCTGTCTAAAAACAAAGAACGTATCATCGTATTATTATGTCCAAGCGCAACTGGCTGGCATATTACTCTGTCATAAAGATATAGTCACTCTTTCCGAAGATTACACCGTCTTATTCCACGAAACATAACAGAATGAGACAAATCAAAATATAAAGGTTACAAAAATTTTGCCCCACATCAAATGAAATTTCTAATTTTGCAAAAACGAAACAATCTCAGACTAAAAACTGCAAAACATCATGTACACCAAGAAATGGAACAGCTGGCTGATGCTGGCACTGCTGATGCTGTCGGTAGCCACTGCACATGCCCAGAGATGGGTGGGTACTTTTGCCACCGCCGTGGAATATACAGGCAAGGGTGACATGCCCCAGACCACCTCGCTCGCCAACAAGTCGGTGAGACAAATCGTAAAAGTATCACTCGGAGGCACGCGTCTCCAGATGAAACTGTCCAACGAGTTTGGCAACAGTGCGGTGGAGATCAAGGGCGTTTATATCGCCGATGCTGGAGAAGGCAGTGCCATCGATGCCCGCACGGCTACCTATCTCAGATTCGGCGGACGCCGTTCGGTAACGATCCCTGGTGGCGAAGCCGTGACGAGCGATGACATATCCTACAACCTCAAGCCTCTGCAGCGGCTGAGCATCACCGTGTGTTACGGTGCCCATGTGCCCGAACATGCCACCTCTCACCGTGGTTCGCGCACCAATTCGTATATCGCCGACGGGGCGGTGGCACCTAAAAAGCCCTTCAAGACCATAGAGAAGCTGGCGCATTGGTACAATCTTTCGCAGATCAACGTATGGTCGGACGCTCACGCGGTAGCCATTCTCGGCAACTCGATCACCGACGGACGTGGCAGCACCACCGACCTGCAGAACCGCTGGCCCGACTTCATGTCTGAGGCGATGGGCGGCAAGACCGGAATCCTCAACCTCGGCATCGGCGGAAACTGTGTGGTGTCGGGCGGACTGAGCCAGCCTGCCCTGCAGCGCTTCGACCGCGACATTCTGGGGCAGCAAGGTGTGGATCGTGTCATCATCTTCGAGGGAACCAACGACATCGGCACCTGCAGGGGCAACTATGAAGAGAAGGTTCGGCAGCTCATCGATGCCTACCGTGTGCTCATGGGCAAGGCGCGCGCCAAGGGTATGAAGGTGTGGCTGGCCACCATCACGCCCACCAAGGGCAACGGCTGGTTCTCTTTCTTCCACGAAGCCATGCGCCAAACCGTCAACGAATGGATCAGAACGGAGTCGAAAGCCGATGGAATCGTCGATTTTGACCTCCTCACCCGCGATGCCACCGACCCGCAGAAGCTGCGCCAGGAGTATTCAGAAGACTGGCTTCACCTCAACCCCGAGGGCTACAGGGTGATGGGACAGCATGCCGCCTCTGTACTCTCACAGGCAGAGAAGCACTAAAACGACAGCACGGAAAGATCCTCGTGCCACACAAAAAAACATAACATACAGTCGGAAGGATACAGCATAGATCGATGAAACCACTGAAAATATCATGGGGAGAGAAGGTTGGCTATTCGCTCGGCGACATGGCCGCGAACCTCGTGTTCCAGATGATGATGATCTATCAGCTGAAGTTTTACACCGACGTCTTCGGCCTTACCGGAGCCGTGGCGGGCGGAGTGCTGCTCGTGGCACCGATGGTCAGTGCCTTCGCCGACCCGCTGGTGGGGATCATTACCGACCGCACCACGACCCGATGGGGCAAGTATCGTCCGTGGCTGATATGGACGGCGGTGCCCTTCTGCGTGTTCTATCTCCTGGCCTTCAACAATCCCGGCATCGAAGACAAGCGGCTCCTCGCCATCTACGCCACCGTGTCGTATGTGCTGCTGCTGGCGATGTACTCGTTCAACAATACCCCTTACGCCTCCCTCGGCGGTGTGATGACCTCGGATATCAAGGATCGGACGAGCATCAACAGCATTCGCTTTGTGGCGAGCACGATAGCCCAGTTCGTGGTTCAGGGCTTTACCCTGCCGCTTGTCAGCCGTCTCGGCGGCAGCAATGCGTCGCGCGGGTGGTCGCTCACCATTCTGCTCTTCGCGCTGGTGGCCTTCGTCCTCCTCGTCATCTGTTTCCTCTCCACCCGTGAGCGCATCGCGCCGCCCATACATCAGCAGAGGAGTATCAGGTGCGATGTGAAGGAAACCTTCGGCAGCGTGTCGTGGCGCGCGATGTTCTTCCTCTGCTTCTCCATCTACATTGCACTGTCGATGAGCGGCTCGGCCATGAATTTCTACTTCCAGAGCTATCTCGACCAGCATTCGCTCTATGAGTTTCTGCACGGCCTTCACCTCACCAACCGCCCCGAAGAGGCCTACGCCGTGGGCTTCTCCTTATTTAATATCATCAATGCCGCGGTGCAGTTTATGGGCGTACTGCTGCTGGCCAACTATCTGGCCAACCGGTATGGCAAGAAGACCGTGTATGCAGTGGGGCTCGCGCTGACCGTCCTGCTGCAGGGTATGTTCTATCTGCCCGGCGCCACCGATGTGCGGTCGGTGTATGTCATCTGCTTTCTCAAGAGCCTGGCCTATGCTCCCACCATCCCCTTGCTGTGGGCTATGGTGGCCGATGTGGCCGACCACATGGAATATCTCAACCACCGTCGTGCCACGGGCTTCTGCTTCTCGGGCATCATGTTTGCCCTGAAGATGGGGCTGGGCTTCGGCGGAGCGCTCTCCGGCTTGCTGCTCTCGCTCTTCGGTTATGTCTCCGGGGGCATGGCGATACAGAGTCGTGAAGCCGTCTATGGCATTCGGCTGGTGTCGAGTCTCATTCCCGCCGCACTGTTCTGCATCGGTCTTGCAGCCCTCGCCTTCTACCCCATCACCATGCGGTACAACGAGAACATGCAGGCCGAACTGGCTGACCGTCGGCGGCAGGAGAAGCACCTGCCGTCTCCCTGACAGGCCACGGAAGTGAAAACGAAGAAAAATCAAAACCTAAAAAATATGGAATCAACCCAAACAATCCAGGAATCGAGAGGCTTCTACCGCCTCAGTTGGCTGCAGCGCATCGGCTTCGGGTCGGGCGATCTGGCCCAGAATCTGATCTATCAGACCATCGGCATGTACCTCTTGCTGTTTTACACCAATGTCTATGGCCTCAATCCGGCCTCGGTAGCCGTCATGTTTCTCGTCGTCAGGCTGGTCGATGTGTTATGGGATCCGCTTGTAGGCACCTTCGTCGATAAGCACAGTCCCAAGCTCGGCAAGTATCGGTCTTACCTCGTGATGGGCGGTATCCCCCTGTCGGGCTTCGCCATTCTCTGTTTCTGGAACGGCTTTTCCGGCTCGCTGGTCTATGCCTACGTCACCTATGTAGGCATGTCTATGTGCTACACTCTGGTCAATGTGCCCTACGGAGCACTCAATGCCAGCCTCACGCGCAGCACCGATGAGATCACCATTCTCACCTCCGTGCGCATGTTTATGGCCAACCTCGGCGGCCTGGCAGTGAGTCTGGGCATTCCCGTCATCGTAGCAGCCATGTCGCCCGACGGCAAGATGAACACCACCGACGATGCCGGAGCCTGGTTTGTTACCATGACGATCTATGCCCTCACCGGCCTCTGCCTGCTCATCTTCTGCTTCACCCAGTGCCGCGAACGTGTGGTGATGGACAAGGCCGAGACGGCCAACGTGAAGGTGAGCGACCTCTGGGTGGAGTTCGTGCGCAACCGTCCGCTGCGCATTCTCGCCTTTTTCTTCATCACCTCCTTTGCCATGATGGCCATCGGCAACTCTGCCGGCAGCTATTACATGATCTATAACGTGAATGGCACGCCGCAGCAGATGTCCGTCTTCATGGGCCTCGGCTCGGTGCCGGCATTCATCTTCATGCCCCTCATTCCCGCCATCAAGCGTGCCATCGGCAAGAAGCAGATGTTCTATGTCTTCCTCGGTATAGCCATCTTCGGCATGGTACTGCTCTACATCATCTCCGTCATTCCGTCCTTACGCCATCTCATCTGGCTCGTCTATGTGGCCCAGTTCATCAAGTCGACGGGTGTCATCGTCGCCACGGGCTACATGTGGGCCCTCGTGCCGGAGGTCATCTCCTACGGCGAATACACCACTGGGCGTCGCATCTCGGGCATCGTCAATGCCCTCACGGGTATCTTCTACAAGGCCGGCATGGCTCTGGGCGGCGTAGTTCCGGGCCTCGTGCTGAGCGTCGTGGGCTTCGACCAGACCAACTCCACCACGCAGTCGGCGCTCGCCCAGCAGGGCATTCTCTGGCTCGTGTGCGTCATTCCGGGCCTGCTCCTGGTGCTCGCCATCTACATCATCTCGCGTTACGAACTCACCGATGAGGTCATCGACGAGATCAATATGGAGATAGAGAACCGCGCAAACAAGTGATACGCTCCGTAAACCCATAAAACCAATATCAGCAATGAACAAACTTATGACCCTGCTGGCAGCCGCGCTCATGGTGCTGCCAGCCTCAGCCCAAAAGCAGAAACTGCCTGCACTGAAAGACGTCCTGGGCAAATACTTCCTCGTGGGAGCCGCCGTTGATACCGGCATAACGCGCGGAACCAACACGAAAGGCGTAGCTCTGGCCAAGGCGCAGTTCAACTCCATCGTGGCAGAGAACGCCATGAAGGGTGAGAATATTCACCCCGAGGAGAACCGTTACTACTGGGACGATGCCGACCGCGTGGTGAAATTCGGCGAGGAGAACGGCATGACCGTCATCGGCCACTGCCTGGTGTGGCACTCGCAGCCGCCCAAGTGGATGTTTACCGACAAGGAGGGCAATCCCGTGAGCCGCGAGGTGCTCATCGACCGCATGTACCATCACATCACCGATGTGGTGGGACGCTACAAGGGGCGCATCAAAGGCTGGGACGTGATCAACGAGGCTTTCAACGACGACGGCACCTATCGCCAGACCAACTACTACAAGATCATCGGCCCCGACTACTTCGAGCTGGCCTTCAAGTTTGCCCATGCCGCCGACCCCGATGCCGAGCTCTACTACAACGACTACTCCATGTCGAACCCCAGGAAGCGCGATGCCGTGTGCCGGCTGATACGCCACCTGCGTGCCAAAGGCTGCCGCATTGATGCCGTGGGCATGCAGAGCCACAACGGCAGGGATTATCCCGACTACAAAGAGTATGAGACCACCATCGACTCGCTCGTTGCCAACGGTGTGAAGGTGCAGATGACCGAACTCGACATCAACATGCTGCCCCAGCCCAGACAGTTCAGTGGGGCCGAGGTGAGCCAGCATTTCAACTATGATAAGACCCTCAACCCCTTTGTGAAGGGACTCGACAAGGCTGCCCAGAAGGATTTCAACCAGCGTTACCTCGACCTCTTCCGCATCATCAGGAAGCACTCCAAGGATATCCTCCGCGTCACCTTCTGGGGCGTTTACGACGGTAACTCATGGCTGAACGACTGGCCTGTGCCCGGCCGCACCAACTATCCGCTGCTCTTCGACCGCAACTACCAGGCCAAGCCGGTGGTTAAAGACATTATCAAACTTTTTCAAGAACCCCAAAAATAAAAATCAATGATGAAAGCAAGGTATCTATTTCCTAAGGATTATATGGCTGACCCGTCAGCCAATGTGTTCAATGGCCGGCTCTATGTCTATCCCTCACACGACTGGGACAGCGGCGAGGCCTTCGACGACGACGGCGGACACTTCCAGATGAAAGACTATCACGTGCTGTCGATGGACGACGTGATGAACGGCGAGGTGACCGACCACGGCAAGATACTCGACGTGAAGGACGTGCCTTGGGCTGAGAAGCAGATGTGGGACAACGACGTGGTGGAGAAAGACGGCAGGTACTATCTCGTCTTCTCGGCCAAGGATTACAACGGCCTGTTCCACCTCGGCGTGGCCGTAGCCGACCGGCCCGAAGGTCCCTTCGTGCCCCAGCCCGACCCTATCCGCGGCTCCTACAGCATCGACCCCTGCGTGTTCAGGGACGACGACGGACAGATCTACTGCTACTTCGGTGGTATATGGGGCGGACAGCTGCAGTGGTACAAGGACAACAAGGCGCTGAAATGCGAGCACCTGCCCGAGGGCAAGGAAGACCCGCTGCCCTCACGCGTGGCGCGCATGAGCGATGACGTGCTGCAGTTTGCCGAGGCTCCGCGCCCGGTGATCATCGTCGACAAGGACGGCAAGCCCCTGCCTGCCGACGATCCTCACCGCTTCTTCGAGGCCAGCTGGATGCACAAGTACAGAGGCACCTACTATTTCAGCTATTCCACCGGCGACTCCCACCTGCTCTGTTATGCCACCGGCAGCAGCCCCTACGGTCCCTTCACCTATCAGGGGGTGATACTCGAGCCTGTGGTGGGGTGGACCACCCACCACAGCATCGTGGAGTATAAGGGCGTGTGGTACCTCTTCCACCACGACTGCGTGCCCAGCAACGACACCACCTGGCTGCGCTCGCTGAAGGTCATGCCCCTCACCTACGACGACAGCGGACGCATCATCACGATGAAGAGCGAATAAGATGCCGGGGGCGGGCCGTCCCCGCCCCTGCTTCCCATACCCTTGAAGCGCACCTCCTGTTATACCCATGCGTATCATGGGTATAGGTCATTCGCCATATTCCTCCTCCAGCATGCTTCACCGAAGACCCGCTGTCCTGCTGGCAGATCGGCATAAGGTGGCAAGTGACACTTTGCTACCTTTTTTGCAGGAAAAGCTCTCATTTTGAAAAATTAACAGGCCTCAGAAATCGCGTTCTCACAAAAACTTAGGTCCTCGTGCGTTTCA
>LAHS01000425.1_pt1 | contig 36533 bp, 26 predicted proteins | sample 329651 | NCBI WGS metagenome assembly LAHS01 (sample SAMN03275699, study PRJNA271635) | activated sludge metagenome | isolation source: sample C-1 Sludge from hydrolytic chamber (first chamber) of Anaerobic...
GACCCAGTAGGACTTGAACCTTTTTTACGCGGCTTGCGCCGCGGAGATGCAGCGCGCCACGTGGCGCGCGTGCCTGCGGCTTCAGATTTTTAAGTCAAAATCTTATAAGTAAAAATCTCTTAGACGAGCGGCTTTTAGCCGCGAGTCCGTGCCGTAGGCACGTGCCTCCTCGCGCACGGAGTGCGCTAAATCACAAGGCGGTGCGGTGCCTTGTGCCGCACCGCTCAGCATGTTGAGCTTTGCTCAACATGCGTAATCATATCTTTTTAGTAAATTTGCGGCACTTATGAAAAAATCAATAATTATGATACTTGCAGCTTTGCTGTGTGCGCCCGTTTTGCTAAGAGCGCAGGATGATGATGTACAGTCAAAGGTTAATCAAATACGGGAGCAGGCAAATATTCCGATGATTAATTATTGTTATGCTAAGTACGGCAAATCAGCGTATCCGCTTGTAACCAAAAGCGGTGTTGTAGGAACAATGAGCGCAACAAAGCCGGGCGGCAGTACTCCCGTTTTTCAGGCGGCGTCTTTGAGCAAAGTGGTTTTTGCATACGTGGTGCTGAGGATGTATGACCGCGGGGAGATTGACCTGGATAAGCCGTTATACAACTACACTGACATAGACCGTTTCATAGACAAAGACAAAGCTAAAAAACTGACTGCCAGATTAGTATTGGAGCATCGCACCGGACTGGAAGAGTGGGCGGCATCTCCATCTTCTGATGAATGGCCAACAAGCAAAATCCATTTTATTTTCCCGGTTGATTCTATTTTTGATTACTCCGGAGAGGGATACGCATTCCTGCAGAGAGCTGTCGAGAAGATAAAGGGGAAATCAATTCAGCAAATTGCAAAGGAGGAGCTGTTTGATAAATATGACATGCCAAACACTTCTTACGCATGGCTGCCTCAGTTTGATACTATGGCTGTTGCGTCATTTAATAGAGCCGGGGAGAACCGCGGGGTCAGAAAATTCCCAAGGCAGAATGTTGCATATACTTTGCTGACCAATGCGCATGACTATTCAAATTTTCTGAGAGTGCTGTTGGATGGAACAGGTTTAAAAAGAAAGAGTTACAAAATGATGATTACCCCTTGCAGCGGTCTTGCAACTCAGTATCCGCCCAAAATCAGGGAGATAGACAAGAAGGGCACTATTGCATGGGGCCTTGGAATAGGAACGGAAAAGACTCTGCGGCATGGCACGGTTCTTTGGCATTGGGGAGATAACGGAAATTCAAAAGCGCTGTTCATTATAATTCCCAAAGAGAAAAAGACATTTATCTATTTTGCAAACAGTGCGTGCGGGCATGATATTGTAAATCAGATGACTAAGTTATTCTTAGATGATACTTTTGATATTGCGCAGTGGATTAATGAGGAATAAATAGTAATCACAACAGGTAATGAAAGAAGAGGTTAGAAAGACAGGTTTTTTTTACAGAATCATAAAGTGGGTTATTAATTTTACTTTTAATAATTTGATGTTCAAGCATGTATACTACATGAACACCAAAAATATTCCTCCGGACGGGACTCCATTGATAATTGTTGAGAATCATCAAAACTGTTTGGTGGATGCAATAGCGGTCCTTCTTTCAGGGACAGATGCAAATAGAAAATTGCATTTTATTTCTAGAGCAGATATTTTTAAAGTGAATAAATATCTCTCCGCTTTTATGCGCTATCTTGGAGTACTGCCAATCAACAGGGCTAATTATGAGGGGATTGAAGCTGTCGGTGAGAATAAAGATGTATTTGAAGAGTGTGAAAATCTTGTTGCCGCAGGAGAGGCCGTGATGTTGTTTCCGGAGGCCGGACATCAAAACAAGCGCTGGCTTGGAAACTTTACAAGCGGTTATACGTCAATGGCTTTCAACGCTGCAAAGAAGAGAGATTTTCTGGAAGATGTTTTTATTTTGCCATGCGCTAATCACTACTCCAAATACTATCCTATCCAGGGAGATATGCTTATTAAGTATGGAACGCCAGTATCTCTTAAGCCTTATTATGAACTTTACAAAACACAGCCGCGTACTGCGCAAAAAGAAGTAAATGAGCTTGTTAGAGCGCAAATCAAAGAGATGATGCTGAACATCACGGACCTGGAAAACTATGATGCAATAGATTTTCTGCGGACAAATTATGGGGATGATTATGCGCGCCAGCACTCTTTAGATTATGCTGAACTCCCTGAGCAGTTAATTGCTGATAAACAGATGGTTGATGCAATTGAAAATATTCCGGACAACACAAAAGAGAATATTTTTGCAAAGGCTATTGAGCTTAAAAAAGTATTGAATGAAGAAAAAATTTCTTTTAAGACATTAACAAAAATGTCTCTAAAAGATGACAAAAAAATATTTGGAACGGATGCCGTAAAATTTAATATTATCGCACGTTGCGTTGTTCTTGCCATTTTGTTGCCGTTTTGGGTTTTTACTTTGTGGCCGGCATACTTCATTTATATGATTCCCAAACCTTTTGCAAAAAGAGTGAACGATCCAATGTTAAGAAGCTCTTTTCTTTTGGCATTCAGCGCAATAATCACTATCCCGCTTTTCTATCTGATTTCATTTTTTCTAGCTTGGAAAGTGTTCACCGTTGTGATGGCTATTATTTATGTTTGCCTGCTTCCGCTCTTTGCTCTGTTTGCATGGTACTATAGAGCTTACATTTTTGGTCTAAAAGAAGAATATCGTTTTTATAAAAACGGGAAAAGTGCTAAATTGCGCGCCTTGGAAGATTTGAGGAACGGATTGGAAGATGATTTGTGGAGTGCGTTAAAGTAAATTGAACGCGTTAAAATGAAAAGAAGAGTTGTAATAACCGGAATGGGAATCTATTCCTGCCTTGGCAAGACGCTTGATGAGGTAAGGGATTCTTTGTACAATGGAAAATCCGGGATAATTTTTGATCCTGTACGTAAAGAGATGGGATTTTTGTCCGCACTTACCGGACATTTGGAAATTCCTAACCTTAAGGGAGTTTTGAGTCGCAACCAGAGGGTTTACATGCCGGAAGAGGCTCTTTATGCATATTGCGCTACTGCGGATGCTCTAAAATCTGCAAAGATTGAGCAAGATTATTTGGATACGCATGAAGTTGGACTTTTGTATGGGAATGATTCCAGTGCGGAACCTGTAATTACAAGTGTAGATACTATGCGAGAGCATAAGGACACTACAAGAATTGGAAGCGGCGGTATTTTCAAGTCAATGAATTCTACCGTTACAATGAATCTTTCTTGCATTTTTAAACTTAAGGGAATGAACCTTACGGTTTCCGGAGCTTGCGCAAGCGGCTCACATGCAATAGGCTGGGGTGCTTTATTAATTGGAGACGGTCTGCAGGATATGGTTGTTTGCGGAGGGGCGCAGGAGGTGAATCCTTATTCAATTTGTAGTTTTGACGGCATTGGCGCATTTTCAAAAAGAGAGAGTGAGCCGGAGAAAGCAAGCCGTCCTTTTGATAAAAATCGCGACGGATTAATCCCTTCCGGCGGAGCGGCAACTGTAATATTGGAAGATTATGAAACGGCTGTAAAGCGCGGAGCCCCAATCATTGCGGAGGTTTTGGGATACGGATTTTCTTCTAACGGAGACCATATTTCAGTTCCTAATGTTGACGGCCCTGCCCGTTCTCTGGAGATGGCAATCAGACGTTCCGGCATTCAGAAAAATGAGATAGGATATATAAACGCCCATGCTACAAGCACACCTGTCGGTGACCAAAATGAGGCAAAGGCTATTTATAAAGTTTTTGGAGACCACATGCCTCCTGTAACTTCCACAAAATCACAGACCGGACATGAAATGTGGATGGCCGGCGCAAGTGAAGTGATATACTCAATGCTTATGATGAAGAATAACTTCATTGGAGCAAATGTTAATTTTGAGACGCCGGATGAAGATTCTGCCAAGCTGAACATCCCTGCAAAGAGATTGGATGCGCATTTTGACATATTCCTTTCAAATTCATTTGGCTTTGGCGGTACAAATTCTACGCTTGTGGTAAAGAATTTGTAGTAAATTACAACTAGAAGAAATAAATCAGATATATCTAAAAAAATATAGAGATGACAAAATCAGAGATTGAAGCAAAAGCAAAAAAAGTTCTGGCGGAAGAATTTGAAGTTGAGGAGGGCGTTATAACCCCTGACGCCGACATTAAAAAAACTCTTAACCTGGACAGCCTTAGTCTTGTAGACCTTGTCGCCCTTATGGAGGAGACATTCAGCGTTAAAATCAAAGGGACGGAAATTGTTAAAATTAAGACGTTTACAGAATTATACGATTTTATACTTGCAAGGATTGAAGGCAAGTAGAATTGCTTTTATACAATGACAAGATTCATATTGGCCGCCTACAGCTTTTTTAAAGAGCATAAGGCGGCCTTTTATATTATTCTGGTTTTCAGCTTTCTGGTGTTTGCATTGTTTGGAGGAATGGTGCATTATGAGGAGGATATATCCAAGCTGCTCCCCTCTGCCGGCAATAATAACGGAGCCCGCTATGCATTTAACAAACTGAAAGTTAAAGATAAAATTTTCCTTGAATTTATTCCGCGCGGCACGCAGATTTCAACACCTGGCAGTGCTGAGGAAAATCCGGGTTCAGAGGGTGTTACGCCTGACAGCCTAATTATATGCGCAGATACTTTTTGTGACAGCCTGCTTGCCCACAGCGGCGGAGAGATAGAGAATGTCCTTTGGAAACTAGATGATACGTTAATTCAAAATGCGGTCTCTTTTATTTTTGCAAACGCTCCGGTTTTTTTGAACGCGGAGTTTTATCCCCGTTTTGACGGGCTGCTGCAACCTGCAGTACTTGACTCACTTATGGCCGCCAATGTGGAGACTTTAAGCTCTCCGGAAGGGAGCGCATATTATGATATAATCAGAGAAGACCCGCTTGCTTTGCGCAATCTTTTCTCTGCAAAAGCAGCCTCATCTGGTACCGGTTCACACGGAGGAGGTTCAACCGGTGATTCCGGCAATCCTCTTAAAGATTCTGATTACAAAATAATTAGCAATCACTTTTTTACTCCCGACAGTTCTATGGCGCTCGCATTTTTGTCTCCGTCATTCAAATCTTTTGACAGCAAGAGCGGGACAAGACTTGTGAATAATTTGCAGAAAGAGATTGCCGCATTTGAAGCTGCAAACCCAGGAGTAGAAGTTTTGTTTTACGGAGCTCCGGTACAAAGCGTATTTAACGCCAAGAGAATTAAAAAAGATTTGACTATTACCGTAACTATCTCTTTATTACTTATTTGTCTGGTTATAGGATTGAGCTTTAGAAAGAGCATGGGAGGAATAAGGGTGCTGTTGCTTTTGTTGTTGCCTCTTGTGTACGGGACCGTATTTGCCCTTGCGATGATGTATTTCATTCAGGGTTCCATGTCATTTATCTCTCTGGGAATAGGTTCTCTTGTTGTTGGCGTTGCGCTTAGTTACTGCCTGCATGTAATTACTCATTATTCCTATGTTCATGACCCGGTAAGAGTAATAAAAGAGCAAACAAAACCTGTAATGCTTGGGTGCATAACAACCATTGGAGCCCTTATGGGTCTGATGTTTACACGTTCTTCATTGCTGAGAGATTTTGGATTGTTTGCCTCTTTGGTTATGCTTGGAACTACAATGGCAGCGTTGCTTTTCTTGCCGCAGTTTTTCAAAAATTCTGCATCAAAAACTGTTAAAAAAGATGACAACAGAAAGGCATTTGACATGGAACATGCTGGCAATGGGGCTTTTAGAGCAATAGAAAAAATCACATCATATCCTTACTATAAAAAACCTTGGCTGGTAATTTTGGTTATTGCGGTGTTTGTTGCCTCTTTGATTGCAACCGGAGGAAAGGCAAAATTTGACACGGACATAACGCATCTGGGATACTATGAGCCAAAAGTTGTGCGGGCTAATCAGCTTTATACAGAGAAGGTTATGCATGGACTGACTCAGAAATATTATGCGGTCTTTGCACAATCGCCGGACTCTGCAATGAGATATAACAAACAGATAGGATATATCTGTCGGGAGCTGAAAGATAGGGGAGAAATTGCAAAGTACTCTAACTCCTCTGCTTTGCTTTTGCCTGCAGATGAGCAGGGTGCGCGCATCAATTTTTGGAATAACTATTGGACTCCTCAGAAAAAATCAGAGGTTAAAAATTTGATTTCTGCTGCGGGAGTTAAAGCGGGTTTTGAGACGGATATGTTTTCTCCTTTCTTTGAGATGTTTGATAAGGAGTACAAACCTGTAAGTCTTTATAATTCAGGCGTTATACCAAGCAGCCTGATGTCCAATATGATGGAGCATACCGGAAAAACGTGGCTGCTTTTTACTGCTGTTAAAGCGCCGGCGGAGAAGTTTAAGCAAATCTCCAAGTTTATTGCAAGCGGGGGTGATGGGACTGCCGGCAATAGAGCTGCCGTTGCGGGTGCTGACACTGCCGGCAATGACTTGGCAAAGCATACTATTGTAGTGGATCCGTTCTTCTATACATCTGATATGGTGAGCATTATGAGCCATGATTTTAATATTGTGCTAATGATATCCTCTATTTTTGTCCTGATAGTTTTGCTGCTTTCCATGCGGAATATTTTGAATGCGCTTATAGCATTTTTGCCAATGGCAATGAGCTGGTACATTGTGCTTGGAGCCATGGCAGTTGCGGGGGCGGAATTTAACTTGATAAACATTGTGGTGTCAACATTCATTTTTGGAATGGGGGTTGATTATAGCATATTTGTAATGGACGGACTTGTGCATCAGACAGATAATAATGCGGAAAAAAGAGATGAAGAACTCATTGTTTATCATAAGAGCGCTATATTTTTCTCCGCCTGCATTTTAATAATAGCTGTTGTGGCCCTCATGTTTGCCGTCCATCCGGCCGTTGCCTCCATTGGCTTTTCCACTCTTGTTGGCATGATTTCCACAATAATGATAACTTTTGTTTTGCAGCCATGTCTTTATTATTGGCTTAAAAAGCGTACAAAGAGGGGCTTAAAAGCTTAAATTTGCCACTCCCGACAGTTGCGGGCGCATTTGCTTATGAGAAAATTTGATACGCTTATAATAGGAAGCGGACTTGGAGGCCTTGAGTGTGCATACATTTTGGCAAAGCATGGTCAAAGAGTTTGCGTTGTGGAGAAGAATCATTCTCTTGGCGGATGCCTGCAGAGCTTTAAACGGGGTGACAATGAGTATGATACCGGTTTCCATTATATTGGAGGACTAGGGAAGGGGCAGATACTCCACAATCTTTTCTCTTATTTTAATCTTATGGATTTGCCTTGGCATCAGCTGGATACCGATTGCTATAATGAGGTGATTCTTAAAGATAAATCTTATCTGTTTGCAAACGGATATGAGAATTTTGCCCGCAGGCTTGAGGAATATTTTCCGGGAGAGAGACCTGCGCTTGAAAGATATGCCTTCTTTTTAAAGTCTGTGGGTGAGGAAATTACGGGACCTTTAATGTCTCATGAGGAGAATGCCGAGTTCCGCGCAAAACTGTTTTCAGATTCAGCATACGGGTTTTTACATGAAACAATAAAAAATGAGACGCTGTTAAATGTTCTTAGCGGAGACTCTCTTAAGCTAGAGCTTCACAGGGATACTCTTCCGCTCTATATTTTTGCTCAAATCAACAGTTCTTTTGTTCAGAGCGCATGGCGTCTTTGCGGTAGAGGCTCAATGATTGCGGACTCCTTGGCTGCGGAGATTAGAAAAATGGGGGGAGAGATTATTGTGGATTCCCCTGCAGTTCAGCTGATTGAGAAAGAGGGTAAAATATGTGAAATTGAGATTTCTCATGCAAAAAATGTGACTGCAAACAACGCAGCCGCGGTGAACAATGGGACCGCAGTGAACAATAACAGCGCGGAAACAGAGAGAATTGCGGCAGATAATTTCATATCAGATTTGCACCCGGAAATCACTTTGGATTTAATTAAAGATTCCCACTTGGTGCGTCCGGTTTTCCGTCACAGAATAAAAAATCTTGGAGAAACTTATGGTATGTTTACGGTGAATCTGGCTCTTAAACATGGGCGCATACCTTATAGGAACAGGAACGTTTACTATTACTCCCCGCAGGTGAGCTCTCCGTGGGACATTGCGGAAAACCTTGAGGGAAAAGTGCGCGGAGTATTGATAAGCTATCAAGTTCCTCATAATTATCACGATAGCTCATTAAGCCACAAAGGGACAGCGCCGGATTGTGCGTATGCGGATATAATAGATTTGCTTGCGCCAATGAGTTTTGCTGAGGTTGAAAAATGGAAAGATACAACTGTTGGGAGAAGAGGGGAGGATTATAAAGAATTAAAGAGGAAGAAAGCTCAAGAGTGTATTGAGCTGGCTGAGAGATGTATACCGGGGTTGAAAGATTCAATCTTAAGTATTTGCACCAGTTCTCCTCTTACGTACATGAATTATACGGGGACTGTGGAGGGCGCGGCTTACGGAATAAGGAAGGATTGCAACAACTTGCTAGGGACTATTCTTGCTCCAAAAACACCCGTTCCAAACTTGTTTTTTACGGGACAGAATTTAAACCTGCACGGAATCCTTGGAGTTTCAATCACTTCATTTTTAACATGTTCTGAGCTTATTGGACTAAAGGACGCAACGGAGGGACTGGATTTGAAACTGAATATTTAAAGGGGCAGGGAATTTGTGGATTAAAAATTGTGGGACTAAAAGAGATTATTAGGGGAAATATGACTACATCAAAAAGTATATCTAGAATTATTTTTGCAACTTTGTTTGTGACTTTTTCTTTTTCGGCCGCATTTGCGCAAAATATTGAGCAAGAAAAAATTATAGCAAAGATTGCAGATGCTAATGCAAAATACGGAACCGTTGAGTGTGCCTTTACGCAAGTTAAACATATGATGGGGGTAAAGAGTGATTTTAATTCAACCGGCACACTGTATTTTAAACGCTCAACCGGAGAGTTGAATATGAAATATGATAAGCCCGCGGGCAATCAGCTGCTTGTCAGCGGAGATAAGCTTATTCTTGCAAAAGGCTCAAAGAAAAGTGTTTATAGCACAAAGACAGATGCAAGAATGAGAAATCTTAAAAATACTTTGGTAACCGCCATATCCGGAGATATTAAAGGCGCGGCAAAAGAAAATAATGCATCTATTGTTTATGCCGATTCAGAGAAATATTATTCATTTGGGCTTAATAAAGGGAAAGGGGCAAAGAACGGAGTTGTTGCTTTAATTCTGTATTACAGCAAGAAAGACTATTCTCTGTGTTTGATGAAGATGGAGGAAGGGAATGGTAATTACACCCTGTACAAAACACCTGTAAAAGAATTCAACAAGGCTTTGCCGGGAGGAATTTTTGATTAGAAGGGTAATGTTATTGATAAGAAAATCTATTGAGAATAAAGAGAGGAAAATCATGCTGGCGCTTATTTTAGCGGTCAGTGTAATATTCTCATTGTCAAGCGTTGCAGTGGCTCAAACTACAAAGGTTAAGGGACGTGTGACGGATGCAAAAACGGGAGAGCCAATCCCTTTTGCAAGTGTGTTTTTTAAGAATACGACTATTGGCGTATCCACAGATTTGGATGGCTATTATACAATGGAGACGCGCAAACCAACTGATGGAATTTTGTGCGCTATGATTATTGGCTATGACCAACAGGAATCTCCAATAGTTAAGGGGGGATTTAAAGAGGTTAATTTTGCTCTTAATGAGCAAGTTACAAATCTTAATGCTATTGTTGTAAAGCCGGATGATCACTATGTCCGTTCAATTCTTAAGAATATAGATGACAACAAATACCGGAATAATCCGGAAGAGAGAGAGCGTTATGACTGCGGCATTTACAGCAAGATGGAACTGGATTTGACAAATGCTGATGAGCAGATTAAGAGCAAGTTGCTTAGGAAAAACTTTGGTTTTGTCTTTAATTACATGGATACCTCTGTTATCTCCGGACAACCTTATTTGCCCGTAATGATTTCAGAATCAAACTCTCACTTCTATCACCAAAAGAGTCCGGTGGTTAATAAGGAGGTAATAAAGGCCAGCAAGATATCCGGTATCAAAGATGAATATACCTTGGCGCAGTTTACCGGAAACATGAATGTCAAGACAAATTTTTATGAGAATTATATCACAATTTTTGGAGTACAGCTGCCATCCCCAATCTCCTCAGTTGGAACCGTTTACTATAATTATTATTTGATTGACAGTACAATGGCGGACGGGAGGAAGACTTATAAAATAAGGTACCATCCGTCTAAGCTTGTCTCTTCTCCGGTGTTTGACGGAGAGATGTCAATTGACGCTCAGGACTTTGCATTAAAAGAAATTCATGCAAAACTTAAGAAAGGCTCCAATGTCAATTGGATTAGGGACTTGGTTATTGATGTTGAGAATGAGAGAGTTGCAAGTGGAAGTGCGGGAGAGAAAAAATCTGTCGGGAACTTGGAAGATTCTGTTTGGTTCTTTAAGCAGGATAAAGTTTATGCAGATTTTTCAGTTACTCTCCGGGATTCTTCCAAGATGATTTCTTTTCTGGGACGCAGACAGGTAGATTATCTGAGGCCGCGTTTTGATGCGCAACTTCCTGATAGTGTGGCTAAAGTAAATACGAGTGTGATTGTTAACGGAGACGTTTTAAATAATGATGAGTCCTATTGGGATAAGGTAAGACCTTATGCCCTGACCACAAAGGAGAGCAATATTTACAAGATGGTGGACTCAATCAAAAATGTTCCGCTATACAGAAATATCTACACGGTGCTTAACACTGTTTTTAACGGCTACTACAACACAAAATATGTGGGTTTTGGACCTTACTTCAAAGTCTTTAGTTTTAATAATTTGGAGGGGGCAAGATTCCAGATGGGAGCCCGCACTACAGATGGCTTGAGCAAGAAGTGGCGGTTTATGCTTTACGGTGCTTACGGCACAAAAGACCAGGACTTCAAAGGGGGCGGAACCGTTGAGTATGTTATTAGCAGGCAGCCCACTAAAAAACTGACATTGAGTTTTAAACATGATGTTTTACAGCTTGGAAAAGGAATAGACGCCTTTACTGAGGGGAACATTTTGTCATCTGTGCTGGCTAAGGGTAACAGCCAGAAATTGAGCCCAGTAAATGATTTCTCTTTGCAATATTTGCATGAGTGGCGCACCGGTTTTGATAACACCTTTGCAATTGAGAGCAGAAGAATTTATGCAAACAGGTATGTTCCCATGTATACTCCCGACAGTACGCATGTGACTTCAGTTGCTGCAAATCAGGTACATATAACTGCCAGATTCTCTTGGAACGAGACAGTTACGCGCGGAGTATTTGACAAACAATATATGTTCACCAAATTCCCTATAATTACAGTTGATTTGATTGGAGCCGTTAAAGGTCTGAGCAATAATAGTTATAGCTATTTTAGGACTGAGGGGAAAATTGAATATAATCTGCGTCTTCCGCCAATAGGAGTTTCAAATATTAAACTATCGGGAGGAAGAATAATTGGCAAAGTTCCTTATCCTTTGTTAAAACTTCATGAGGGCAATGGTACATATTTCTTTGATAAGACGGCGTTTACGTGCATGGACTTTTATGAGTTTGCTTCAGATACATGGGTGACTTTATTCTATGAGCATAATTTTAAGGGATTTTTCCTGGGTAAGATTCCTTTGCTAAGGAGATTGCAATGGCGTGAAATTTTTACGTATAAGGCTGCGTACGGCACTCTTTCTGAGCGCAATAATGGCAGCACTTATGACGGCCAGGGTGCAAAATCAAAAGCTGTGCTTCTATTCCCGGAAAAGATGTCCTCTTTAAGCAAACCATATATGGAGGCTGGTGTTGGTATCTCCAACATATTCAGAGTTTTCCGCATAGATGCTACTTGGCGTCTGACGCATCGCTACCATACAATCAATGGTGTCAGCAAGCCTGTGGATAACAGGTTTGCCCTAACGTTTGGCATTGAGCTAAGATTCTAGCAAAAAAAATGGCACCGTGTTTTGTACGGCGCCATAAAGCGTTAGCCAGTATGTTGGCTGCTGTAGGAGGTAAGAGAATCGAACTCTTATTTGAAGAATGAGAATCTTCTGTCCTAAACCGTTAGACGAACCTCCCGTATTATCTATCCTCCGCGGCGTTTGGGCCGTTTTGGGAGTGCAAATATATGCAATTTTTTTTATGCTGCAAGCATTTAAGGGCTTATGCAGCAAACATCAGGAACACTCTGTAAACTATAAACGCTACAATCCACGCAAGTACAAGAGTATAGCAGACTGTGAACAGCGCCCATTTCCAGCTGCCGGTCTCATTTTTAATTGCTCCGATGGTTGCAATGCAAGGGAAGTATATAAGCGTGAAAAGCATTAGGCTCAAGGCAATTGCAGGGGTCAGGTCAATCACTGCATTTAACACTCCAAGAGTGCTGACCACAATCTCTTTTGCGGCAACTCCGCTTAGCAGCGCAACGCTCACTTTCCAATTAAATCCAAGCGGTCTCATTACGGGTTCTATAAACTGGCCTATCATCATCAGGAAAGAGTTTTGCTCTGTCGGGAAATAACTTAAGGCCCAGATAATTATGGAGCCGGCCAAAATAATTGTGCCAATCTTGTGCAGGTATTGTTTTCCTTTGTCCCATGTATCCCTCATCAATGATTTGAAGGTTGGGATTCTGTATGGAGGCAGCTCCATTACAAACGGAGTTTCATCTTTTGAGAATAGAAATTTCTTAAAGATTTTTGCCATGACTGCCGCTAAAAATATGCCGCCAAAGTAGATGCAGAAAATTACCAATCCGGCATAGCGGGGGAAGAAAGTCCCTGCAAGCAGCAGATATATAGGGAGTCTGGCGCTACAAGACATCAGGGGATTAATCAGAATTGTAATCATTCTGGAGTTGCGGTTCTCTATGGTTCTTGTTGCAAGAACGGCTGGAACGTTGCAGCCAAATCCCATAATCAGAGGGATGAAGGAGCGGCCATGCAATCCTATCTTGTGCATGATTTTATCCATGATGAATGCAGCTCGGGCCATGTAACCGGTTGATTCCAAAAGTGATATAAAGAAGAACAGAATTAAAATGTTTGGCAAAAACACTATGACTCCGCCCACGCCTTTTATGATTCCTCCAATGAGCAAGGCGCGGAACCAATTGTCCGGCATCAGCGCAAATATTTGTGCTCCAAGCCAGTTTACGCCGGCATCTATCCAATCCATCGGATATTGTCCAAGAGAAAATGTAGTCTGGAACATGATAAATATCAGTGCAATGAAGATTGGGTATCCCCAGTATTTGCTTGTAACAACACTATCTATGCGTGCTGTTTTGCTAAGGGTTTTTTTAGGTTTGGCCAGCGTAAGTGTCTCTTTTAGAGCTCCGTCTATGAAACCGTATTTTGCATCCATTACGGCGTTCTCCGGAGTATCATGCAGCTCTTTCTTTACTTTTGCAACCTCTTCATCTCTCACGCGGAATATGTCCGCATGGTTTGGAAACTTGGCCACAAATTCTTCTATTTGCTTGTCGCTTTGGAGAATACGTATTGCAAGGAAACGCGGGGTGAACTCATCCATTGCATTTGGATTCTTATATATTTCCGCTTTTATTCTGTCAAAACTTCTCTCCAGCACTGGGCCGTGATTAACGTGAATGTGTTTTAATACTGCTGCAATTCCCTGTGGAGCAGGGTATTTTGGTTTCTCCAGCGGATACTTTCCGCTTGCATCGGTTGACCTGACAAAATCCGCCTCTTCATAAACCTGTATAGCCGTGCTGAAAAGTTCAGAGATTCCTCTTTTTTCTGTACTAACAGTTGGGACTATAGGCACGCCAAGCAGCTTCTCTAACTCTCTGTAATCCACATGGTCTCCGTGTTCCTCCAGCTCATCAAACATATTAAACGCAATTACCATTCTAAGGTTCATGTCAATAAGCTGCGTTGTCAAAAACAGATTGCGTTCCAGATTTGTAGCATCTACAACATTAATGATAACATCTGGTTTTTGATTGATAATATGATTGCGGACATATTTTTCCTCCGGGCTATAGGCTGATATTGAATAAGTTCCCGGAAGGTCCGTCAGAGTTATATGATAGCCTTTAAAATAAAAAGACCCCTGCTTTGCGTCAACGGTTACGCCGCTGTAATTTCCAACCTTTTCATGTCCTCCGCTGGAAATATTGAACAGACTTGTTTTTCCGCAATTTGGATTTCCTACAAGCGCAATGCTAATCTCTTTGCTTTTCTCCCTTGCACCGCGTGCAAGCTCATCCTCTTTGGAGTCTGTAAAGTTCTGATTATAAGCTTTGAATTTGCAGTTGGCCACAGTACACCCCACACATCTTGCACTTCTGGTCTGCGCAGCGGAATCGTGTTCGCGCGCAAGATGCTCAGCTTCTTCTGTGCTGATAACTTCAATCTGCTGCGCCTCGCTTTTTCTTAGAGAGACGTTGTAACCTAAAATTTTATACTCAATTGGATCTTTAAGGGGGGCGTTAAGAACAACCTCAATGGTTTTCCCTCTGATGAAGCCCATCTCCACAATTCTCTTTCTGAACCCGCCGTGTCCGTGGACTTTAACAATAACGCCTTTCTCGCCGGTCTTGAGATCTGATAGTTTTTCCATCTGTTTCCTTTGACTCTTACCGCCGGCAAAGGTAGTGAAAATAAACGCAATTTTGGCAGACTGCTAAAAATAGGGTAACCTTACTTAAGAAATCTCTCAGCCTCATCAAAAACGCGCCTGAAACTTGTATAAACAGTATCCGGCAGCAACTCTTTCATTTTCAAAGATGCAGAGTGCGGTGCCGGGAAAGGAATCTGGTGAGAATATTCAAAAGGAAAATCCATCTCCTCAACAAGACCTGTATTATTTATCCCGACAGCATGTAGTGCTCCCACTGTTGGAATAACCCTATCTTTTTTAAGTGTCAGCATCTTTATTCTGTCTCTTGCCTGCGTAAAGAAAGACTCTCTCTCTTGCTTGAAACATTCAGGCGTTATCAAAGATTTGTAGGCGTCATGAATAAAATCTCCGCAGGTTTTGATAAACTCATTGCAGTAATAATTGTGAATTTTTTCAAAAGCCTCACTGTCCACAATATCTTTTGAGCTGCCATCCATATCCTTAAAAATAGAGCCTCCGCAGAAAGTACAAAGCTTGCTATTGGAAAAATTACTGTCGGGATTAGAAATAAGAACTGTCTGTGCCAGCAAAGCTCCAACGGAATAGGCAAAGAAATCTATTCTGCAATCTTGTGAAAAAATTTTCTTTCCGCGGTTTAAAATTTTTCCGTCTCTGATATCTCTTGCCAGCTGGGCAATGTTATATACAGATTCTCTGCCTGATACATAAAACCTTTGAGGACAAATAGATAGGCGGGAACTTAAAGCAACGTTGCAAAAAGTTGAATTTTTAATTCCTCCAAAAAGCACTCTTCTTTTAGAAGACCATGGCATCATAATTCTTGGCGCGCACCAAGAAGCAGGGGTTCTGTTCATGTGAAAAGCCATTGGGAATAAAATTACAGGACGATTACAATTTATTGCAAGGTCCTCTGCCCAAGTAAGATACTTCTCCCATGAGCGTTCATTTAATCCGTGCAACAACAAGATGCACTCTCTTGCCTCCTCTTCATTTGTTTTATCTGTTTCTGCACAATTATTCTCTGTTGTCTCTTTTGCGGGAGGCATGAAAATCATATAATTAAACTCCCTGTTCTCTTTTATTTTTGTTTCATTGTCAGAACAGAAATCTGTAGTAGGCATGCCAATTTGCAGAGAATCAGTATCTTCCTCTCCAAGCTTTTCAGAAAAGCGGAACGGAATCATTTTAACCTTAGAATCATCAATTAAATTTTCCTCCTCATAAGAGAACAATTTGTCTAATTTTTTTGTGCGGTTGGCAATGTCTGTCATAGAGATTTTTTGTTAGAATAATGCAAATAAAATTCCCGACAGTTTTTTTACAAAATATTAGTGGCGCTCGGGTAAGCAAAGGGATAAAATTGATTATCGTGGGGTGAATTTGTATTATTTGGGGCCAAATAGGCAATTAGTTTTTAACTTTGCAAGAGGTGAAATTTGTAGCACGTGAGCAATAATGAGAGGATTCTTAAGTAGAAACATACCGGCATTCATATACAGAAAAGATAATATCACCAAACTTGTGGTGTTCACTTCTCTTTTTGCGTTAGCCTTTATTAATCTGTATATGCCGTTTGATTCTTCTGGTTGGTATAATATCTCCAGGTTTGTTTATTTTTTATACTCTAGTTTGCTTACGCTTACCGGTGTAGTTATAGTTGCCATAAGCAGAACAATAATGTATTATCACGGAAAAACACACACAATTCCATATTGGGCCTACGCTGTTTGGATTATTGTGGAGATTTCTGCCATGGCGGCAATTTATACTTTTATTGCTTACTCTTTAAAGGAGCCCAGGAATTATTGGGAGGTCTTAAAGCCATCTTTAAAAAACACGGCTCTTATAATTTTAATTCCTTATTTTATCTGTCATTTGTTTTTTGCCCTGCAGGAAAAGAATCGGCTTCTTAAGGAGGCAAAAGGACATATAAATGAACTTATAAGCGCCGCAATTCAGACAGGGAAAAATATAGCAGAAGGAACTGTCGGGAAAAAAGAAGATATTCTAATTTTTAATGATGATAAGGGGGAGATGAAACTCTCAATTAAAAAAGGATCTTTGATTTATCTGGAGTCTGCAGATAACTATGTAGAAATATGGTATTTGGGGAAGAAGGGCGTGGCAAATTTCCTTTTAAGAAATTCTCTCAAAAATATGGAGGAGAAATTCAAGGAGACAAATATCATCAGAACACATCGCTCTTATATAGTTAATTTTGACCAGGTTAAGGTAGCAAAACGCACAAAAAACGGTTTGGTCTTAGATATGGGAATTGATAATATTCCGGAAATCCCGGTCTCCAAAAATTATGGAGATAAGGTGATGCAAATGCTGATGTCTTAACGGCACTTCTTATAATGCACAGCCTTGCAATTACTTTATAAGATTGTAATCCTTTATACAACCAACTTCCGTGCTCTCCTCTCCAATCCATCCGTCCTGACAGTTGATACCTGTCTGTACTTTTACAAAGTTTATATATTTAAGTGAGACCGCATTTCCGTTTGCATCTATTGCACTGCTGATTCTTAAGTAGTTAGCCTGTGCAACTGCCTTTGGATTATTTGTTGGGTCAGTGGCAGCAAGCCTGTCTACCAAGCTGAAATTGTCTGCATATCCCCACTCAAAAGCATTGTTAATCCAGGCGGTTGCGGAGATTTCTTTGTTATTGTCCGGCAGGCGGGTGCCGGTAAATTTAATTGTGTTGCCGGTGGTTTCTGCGCCGCCGTAAACAACAGCGCCTGTCACTGCCCATGCGGGATAATAATTTTGCGAGTGGTATGTGTTGCGCCCAATTACTCCGCTCTTGCCGTCTGAATCTGTCCACGGAATGTCTGCGGTTGCAGATGCCGGTTTTGTATAAGTTACAGAGTATTTGCGGTTTGTAGTACCCTTGGAAAATTCGCTTCCTGCAAGTTCATACCATGTATCATCTGGCAATCCGTTGCCGTTGGAATCTTGCATTACGTATACGATGCCAGGCTCAGAGGAACCGTCAAAAGAATTCCCAAGCACCTCAATATTATATCCTCCGTCATTTTGCACGGCATGGTCAAAACCTGCAATTATATATCCTCCAAACCCACCAAGAGATACATACGCTCCCTGCTGAAATCTTCCAAGCGCGTAATCACACGCCTCCGTCATAGAAGAAGCCGTATAATTCTCATTTACAAACTGTCCTGGCGCCGGCATAAATTCATAAATCTTATTGCAAATAGCTTTTCCTTTATTTTCCGGGGTAGGATTGACAGGTGCGCTTCCCCCTCCGTTTCCGCCGCCGCCGCATGAAGCACAAACAACAACTGCAAACAATAGAGATAAAGTATGATTTATTTTCATTGCCATGGCTGATAAAATATAACAAAATTTTCTGTACTCAAATGCTAAAAACTTTGTAACTTACTTGTTGTAAAGACCATATGGGCCGGTATGTCTCCGGTTATTACGCTCCATTTTTTCTTTCCCTCTTTAGAAAAACAATAAAGAGTTCCGGGTGTCACATAATCTTTGGCATCGGTTACAAAGATATCATGGGTAATTGGATTAACGGCTATGCCGTAGGGAATAACTATATTTTTTTCTGTGCCGTCCTTAATAAAACTGTCCGGCATTTTAACTTGCGCCTTAACATTGTATATTGAGTATGAAATGGTGTTCTTATTTGTCACATAGCTCCATTCCGTACTATACACATAAAGAGAATCTCCGCAAAGTGTCATCTCAGAACAAGGAATATGCAAGTTTTTGGTAACTGTGTTTGTGGAGGAATTTATTACATAAATGCTAGATGGTACTGAGTAATAATCTCCTCTGGATGAGACATATATGTTGCCATATTTATCAAGTTCCATTCTATGCAGATTAATAGCGACATCTATGGTTTTTGTCACTTTAAATTTATCCAGGTCAATTACAGATATTGTTCTGTCATAATTTGGAACTCTGTATCCTCCGGAATTTGCTACATACAAATTGTTTCCGGATATAACCATCTCTTCCGGCTGGTAACCAACAACAAGCGTATCAATTTTAAAGGTTGTGGTATCCATTCTTGCAACATATCCTAGCCTTGCATTTGGGTCAATCAGCACAGGTCCGGCATAAGAGCTTACGTATGCATATCCATTATGAAAAACAATATAACGGCAATTAGGAATTGTCACTGCTGCAATGTGCTTGGCTGTATGCACATCCATAACTTCTACATAATGAGAGCAGTTAATAATGGCATATAATTTACCGCCGTATATTTGGATATCATTTCCCACATCTCCCAATTCTCTGGAAACACGCGGATTAATAGTTGCAAAAATATTTTTGTGGTAAATGCCGGTGGTGTAATTATAATAATCAAGTGTAGCTTTATTGCTCCCCATATTGCCCTCATTAAGAAGGAACATTCCAACAATTGCGGAAGAACTTTTGCCTGCGGAAGTATCAACTGTTGTTGGAGTTGGAGGCACAATTATATCAGAGCCTCTGCATCCCGACAGCAATAAAATCAAAGCAAAAAAGAAATATATTTTTTTCATAATAACTCAATTTAGAAAATAACACTCACAATGAATCTAAAATTAATTCCCGGCATCGGATAGCATCTTACAACTTCATATTGCTGGTTGAAAATGTTATTTACTTCTGCTGATAATCTTATGTCAAAATTGTTATTAGAGTGAGCGGCATCTCCTTTTATAAATTTTCCGGAATTGCTGAATTTTAGTGTTTTAGCAAGTGTAAAATCACTTGTGTACCACTCAAGTTCACGATTCTCCGGAATATTTGCCTGAGAAGAATAACGTTTTCCTGTGTAAATAAAACTATAGTTTGCCTCCCATCCTTTATACTCTCCTCCTACAATGGCAGAACCGCTGTGCCATGGAATATACGGAATCTGACCGCCGTAATAATTGCTGTTCTTATCAGTAAAATCTTGTGCCTTTTGGTACGTATAAGTAAACCTTGTATTTATCCTTGCTTTGCTAATTGCGTATGTACCGGCAAGAGCAACATCAATACCTTTAATTTCCACATAACCAAGGTTTACCATTGTCCATCTAAACTGATTGGACGTAGGCATTGCAATTATTTTATCACTAATCTCATTGTAATAAACATCAACGTCGCCTGTGATGTTCCTAAAAAATCCGCCTTTCCAATCTTTTTTGTATGTGGCACCGGCGTCATATTGTTTTGCCATTTCCGGCTTAAGTAAAGTGCTGCCTATGAATGTGTAGTACAAATCATTAAGGGTAGGCATCCTAAATACCTTTTTGTAGAAAGCGCGGAATGTCAAATCTATATCATTAAACGGAGTACATGATGCAACAATTGTGGGGGTAAATTTGTGTTTATCTTTTGCGGCATTTGTTCCCTTTTTAACATCCTCTGTTACATACGTATATAAAAGGCTTCCCTGAATTTTTACTCTTTTAAACCTAAAAGATGTTGCGGCGGCCGAGTATATGGTATACCTCTTGGGATATACAAAATTCAGCATATTTGAATTTAGCTTATTATACTGAAAATCTGCTGAAATATTTAAATCCCACCATTTATAAAATCTGAAATCATTTGCTGCTGAGGCGTATGCCTCATGTTGGTTGTAGACATTGTTTATATACATTGTACTAACATCCAGTCTTGGGTCAGATATATAATGCAATCTGTCCAATGCAAATTTTGCATTAAGAAGCAATCCGTAAAAACCAGAAAAATTCTTTTTGTAAGAACCTTGAGTGAAAAAGTTTCTGTCCCACTGGCGGTCTGCATGAATAAATTTGCCCGGCTCTTCACGTACGGATGCTCCTGGGAAACCTCTTCTTGAATCATAAAAATAACTCTTGACTTTCCACTGCGCGCCGCGCGCTACGCCGTCATAAAATTCTCCTGTGCCTGTATTCCCAAATACTGCCGCCTCTGCTCTAAATGAATGAACCTGACCGTTATGGCGGAATTGCGTTGTGTCATATCCGTCTTTTTTCCGGTAGGTGAACTTGTATCTTCCTGTTGTATATAAATATTCCGTGCTAAAAGAACTGCTTAATTTATTGGAAAATTTGTGTTCCCAAAGAAAAGAAGGATTGATGGTTCCAAATGAGCCGCCCTTTACAGTTGCTTTGTAATTATTATTTTTTGTTCCTGAAAATATTGGAATTTTTGTTTCCATATAGATAGAACTTGCAGAGGCAAAATCTTTTGCAGATTGAAAAATGGAACTCTTTTGTCCGTTGTACAAAGAGATTGCTTCCATATTATCTAGAGAAAATCTTCCAAGGTCAACGGTTCCGTTTTGTGCGTTCCCAAGTTCTACGCCATCATAAAAAACTCCTACGTGCTGAGTCCCCATACCTCTGACATTCACTGTTTTAAGTCCTCCAATTCCTCCGTAGTCTTTTATTTGCACTCCGGAAAAGTATCGTATTGCATCGGCTACTGAGTGAACGCTTAAATTTTCTAGTTCTTTCCCATGCAGAGTTTGGGAAGGAATAATTTTTATCTGGGCTCTGTCCGCAACCACTACGGCGGCGTTGAGATACTGCATGCTGTCTAAAGGATTCTTTGCTGAATTTTTTGTATGATGCTTTGTAGTATCGCGCTGTGTTTGTGCCGTATAAAAATAATCAGAAGCCCCGGCGCATGAAACGGCTGCGGAAATGTTCCCGGAAAGCAATACTGTCGGGATAATTAAAAAGGTTAATATCAGTGATTTAGAGACTCGCACGCAAAAGTTTTTATTATTATAGGTTAAAAAATTTTATTTAAATGTAGGAGCGGTAGCTTTTGGTTTGGTTCCCTTGTCAATGCGGACTGCAATGTTGTCTATTGCAAAATAGGTTGCATTATTTATTCCGTAAGTGCCTGTGTCTGAACTGCTCATGTCAATGCTAAGAGTGTGGATTCTTCCAAGAGAAGACAAATCTACCGGTTGCCATTCAGCATAAAATCCTTTGCCTGAGGTACTTAGAAAATCTACAAGGTAAGCATCTACGCTCCCTGTAGTTTTTCCGTTTTTATCAATTCCCTTAAATGTAACTTTAAACCACCCTTTATTTGCAGCTGTCATTGGATTCTTGCCAACGCCAAAAACATCATCTATTATTGCAGTGTAGTAGCCATAAGTTGTATTGCAGATATATAGGTGATCTATAACGCGTTGCGTGGTATCGGTATCGCTAAAATACATTGAAGGGCCCTCTCCAAAACTACTTTTGTAGCCATAAGAAACTGCACAATTTTTTGAATTATTGTATCCCGGATATCCTGCTTTGTTTTTGTAATAAACATCCATTTGATATTTATACCAGTTGCTGCTTGGTATGGATGATAAGTCCATTCTGTTAAAGTTGGAGACCGCAATTCCACCGCTGTAGTACTGGTCTCCGTTGCACTTGGAACATAGTCCGGTACTGTCATCCATCCAATAATATTTTTGTCCGTATAGATTTGCGCCATATTCGTCGGAGGCAATCATGGATGATTTCATAGTTTCAAATGTCAGCGTGGCCATGTTGTATGCAGGCCCGTCATCATCTTTGCTGCAGCTTTGTAAAGTACATAAACTCAGCAGCATGCACACAGTGCACGCACTAAATAATAATTTTTTCATATAATATAAACCATAAGATAAATTTTTCCCGTTTTCCGCAGGTACAATTCACTGCACAATTGCAAATGCCGGTCTTCTGACTTATTCCGTCTTGGCGCCTTCCCAGTAAACAACCAGTGGCAAAGAGAACCAAAACTTTCTTGGAATTTACAGCAGCGGAAACTGTCGCCGATTTTCACAGCGTTCCCTGTTGCGTTTGCAGAGGCAAATGTAATACAATTTTCCTATTGTTGAAAAAATGTTCACTACCCATAGTCAATATTAGATAACTTTGCCCGTGCATACTTAAACAAAATCATGAGCAGTTCGGAAATTCAAATTGTAAAACGCGGTGGAAACCGTGAAAATTTTTCTGTTGAAAAAATTAAAAATGCAATCAACAAAGCATTTCTTTCTGTTGGGGCTTTTGCTACGGATGAGGACTTAACGGCAATCCTTTCCCACGTAAGAGTTTCCAACAACATGAACGTGGAGGAGATTCAGAATCAGGTGGAGAAAGCATTGATGACAGAGAAGTATTTTGATGCTGCAAAGTCATATATGCTTTATAGACAGAGTCATACAGAGGACAGGGAAATTCGCGACAGATTGGAGTTTCTTATCAATTACTGTAAGGCGGAGAACGCTGCTACGGGCAGCAAGTATGATGCAAATGCAAATGTTGAGAAGAAAAATATAGCCACGCTGATTGGAGAAATTCCAAAAGCCGGGTTCATCCGTCTGAACAGAAGATTGCTTACGGACCGTTTGAAAGATATGTTTGGGAAAGAGTTTGCAGACAAATACATGCGTCTTCTTTATAACCATTTTATTTATAAAAATGATGAGACTAGTCTTGCAAATTATTGTGCTAGCATAACCATGTATCCTTGGCTTTTAAGCGGTACAACTTCTCTTGGAGGCAACTCTTCCAGGCCTACAAATCTTAAATCTTTTTGCGGAGGTTTTGTAAATCTTGTTTTCATTGTTTCCAGCATGCTGAGCGGTGCGTGCGCAACGCCGGAGTTTCTTATGTACATGAATTACTTTGTTGGAAAAGAATACGGGACGGACTATTATAAACATGCAGATAAAGTTGTTGACCTTTCTGCAAAAAAGAGAACAATAGAGAAAGTTATTACTGATTGTTTTGAACAAGTTGTTTATTCAATTAATCAGCCTGCCGGCGCGCGTAATTTTCAGGCAATATTCTGGAATGTAGCATATTATGACCGCTACTATTTTGAGAGTCTGTTTGGAGAATTCAAATTTCCGGACGGTACCAAGCCGGATTGGGAATCTCTTTCTTGGCTTCAGAAAAAGTTTATGAAGTGGTTCAACAAGGAACGCACAAAGACTGTGCTGACCTTCCCGGTTGAGACAATGGCGCTGCTTACGGAAAACGGTGATGCAAAGGATCAGGAGTGGGCGGATTTTACTGCGGAGATGTATTCAGAGGGGCACTCTTTCTTCACCTACATGAGTGATAATGCAGACTCATTATCAAGCTGCTGCAGACTTAGAAATGAAATTCAGGATAACGGATTCAGCTATACGCTTGGCGCCGGAGGAGTATCTACGGGTTCCAAAAGCGTGCTGACTATCAATCTTAACCGCTGCATACAGTATGCCGTAAAGAATGGAAAAAAATACATGGAGTTTTTGGAGGATATTGTAGATACCGTTCATAAAGTTCAGCTTGGTTATAATGAAAATTTAAAGGAGTTGCAGAAACAGGGAATGCTTCCTTTATTTGACGCCGGCTTCATAAATATCAGCAGACAATACTTAACTATTGGAATCAACGGACTTGTGGAAGCTGCTGAATTTCTTGGAATTAAGATAACAGATAATCAATACTACGCTACATTTGTTCAGCAGGTTTTAGGATTGATTGAAAAATACAATAAGAAGTATCGCACAAAAGATACGCTGTTTAACTGTGAGATGATTCCGGCTGAAAACGTTGGAGTTAAACATGCCAAATGGGACAGAGAGGATGGATACAAAGTACCAAGAGATTGTTATAACAGCTACTTTTATATTGTTGAAGATCAGTCTTTAAACATCATTGACAAATTTAAAATGCATGGTGAAAAATACATCAAGCACTTAACAGGAGGTTCTGCGTTGCACATGAATTTGGATGAGCATCTTTCAAAATCTCAGTATAGACAGTTGCTTGTTGTAGCCGCAAAGGAAGGGTGTAACTATTTCACTTACAATATTCCTAACACAGTGTGCAATGAGTGCGGACATATTGATAAGCGTTTCTTAACGGAGTGTCCTGTATGCCACAGCAAAAATCTTGATTATCTGACTAGAGTAATCGGTTATATGAAACGCGTCAGCAATTTCTCTGCCGCACGTCAGCAAGAAGCTGCAAGAAGATATTATGCAAAAGATAGTGGTGAGATAGAGAAGAGCATCTTTGTGGATGACGCATCTGCTTCTGCGGAGTCTGCTAATAAAGAGATAGTTGCAGAAACTGCACAGAATGTCGCAGAAAAAGTTATGGCGGAGAAATAGTCTCTTGCTTTGGAGGATTGTGAGGAATGCTGAAATGTTTTAATTATGATATAGTCTGCCAGGAGATACCCGATGAGGTAACCCTGGCAGTTAATATTTCCGGATGTCCGGTCAAATGTCCCGGATGTCATAGCAAGTGGTTGTGGGAAGAGAGAGGGGATGAGCTGAATGAAGTGACTGTCGGGATACTAATGAAAAGATACGGGGCAGACATTACATGTTTTTGCTTCATGGGGGGAGATGCTGAGCCTGAGGAGGTTCTGCGGCTTGCAAAATTTATCCGCGCAAATTACCGCGGCGTAAAAATAGGCTGGTATTCCGGCCGACCGGTTTTGCCTGATTCGGCCGGCGCTTCATCTTCATGCGCATCAACAGGTTCCATAGATTCTTGCTCTTTGTCAAAATCTCCTTATTGTAAAACATTTGATTACATCAAACTTGGGCCGTTCATAGAGGAGCTTGGAGGTTTGCGTTCTTCAAAAACTAATCAAAGATTATTTAAAATTTCCAGAGGCGCTGTTAACGTCGTAAAATTTTCAGAAAAAAATATTCCAGTATCTGAATAATAGCGCAAAGTACGTGACGGTGTATATGCCTGATATCTAGTGTTCTGTAATTGTTTTTCAGAATATGAAATGATTAAAAATTAAGTAACATGGTTGTTACTTGATTTTTTTTGTTATACATTTGCCGCTGCAACGGTTCAAAGTTCCCGCGTTTTGTTGGGGACAATGATCAAAAGGGAATCGGGTGTAAATCCCGGACAGTTCCCGCTGCTGTGAGTTCCAATCTTTTTTAGAAAGATGTGATATTCGGGCACTCTTTGCCACTGGCTGTTTTAGCCGGGAAGGCGCCTGAAAGGAACAAGTCAGAAGACCTGCCGATGTTATTACGGATTTACAGCCCGCGGGTAAATGGGTCAAAATCAAAGTTTAGCATCTGTACTTTTGCTTTTGCATTAACAGGTTTTCGGCATTTGTTTGCTGTTGTTTGCTGTATTTCCGTAGAGTTGTTTTGATACAAAACCTATGAAATATTTTTTTTGCAAATGAAAGTAAAACTATGTTACACAAAATCCTTGCTGCTGCTATTTGCAGTCTTGCTTGGATTATCATCCTGTTCTAAAGAGGATGATGCAAAACTCCTTGAACCCCAAATTACTTTGGATTCCAAGGAGGGAACATATATGGTTAAGGTGGGGAAATCCATTACCATTACCCCAACTTATGAGAATGTTGACGGAGCCATATATGCTTGGAAACTAGACGGTAAGGTTATAAGCAATGATCCAACTATCACTTTTTCCAGTAATGAAGTTGGGCAATATTATCTCTCTTTGATTGTTATTACAAACGCCGGAGAAGTATTTAAAGATGTAACCGTCACGGTTGCTTCTCTTGTACCTCCAACAATTTCTATGATTGTCCCGGAGGACGGCTTTAAAATTATTAAGGGAGGAGTGCTGGCTTTTAAGCCAACGGTGCAGGGAGACTCTACGTCTACTAAATTTGATTGGACTGTAAATGGTTCATCTTCAGCCTCTACAAAGAGCTATAATTTCTCCCAATCAACTGTCGGGACTTATACGGTAAAGCTTGCAACTTCAAATGAAGATGGCAAGGATGAGCTCTCATTTAAAGTTCAGGTGTGCAACGCTTCTGACCTTCCTTTTTCTTGGACGTTTGATCAGACTGAATGCAATATGTCCTTGGGGAGAACAATCCGCATTAAGGCATGGGATATTGTGAACGATTTTGGCGGGACATATACTTGGAGCGTAGATGGAACTCAAAAACAAACCGGCAGCCAAACGTATTATTTGTTTACAGGCTCGAGCGTTGGAAAACACAAGGTTACGGTAAAGATGAAAAATACGTATACAGAGGAGTCTCAAGATATTATTGTGAATGTTTGCCCTGCGGAGGGAACATATCAGAGGCCGGTTACGGCATCCAGCAACAAGCTGTCAAACAAAGTTTATGAATTTATGGCGGCGCCGGGACAGTTTACAAATCAGGGATATACGGCAACTACAATGGAAAAGGCAGTGGAGTATGCAACGCGTCGTCTTGGCCAAGAGGCATATGTTTCTCTTGGAGGTTACGGCGGATATCTTGTTGTAGGATTTGACCACAGCGTTGTTAATGACGGCAGTTATAATCTTGAGATTTTGGGAAATTCATTTGCAGGTTCTTCTGAGCCGGGAATTGTCTACGTCATGCAAGATGAAAATGGCAACGGTCTGCCAGATGATACATGGTACGAGCTTGCCGGAAGCGAGACAGCAAAAGGGAATGTAATTTATGATTATTCAATTACATATTACAAACCTTCTGCTCCGGGTATGAATACGCAATGGAAAGATAATCAAGGTAATACCGGAACTGTTGATTATAATAACTTCCACAGGCAGGATTATTATTATCCGTCATGGGCTCCAAAAAATACTTTGACATTTCATGGTACGTGTCTTCCGGCAAACAGTAAAGAGACATCACCCGGATATTGGTATAACACTGAGTATGAGTGGGGATATGTAGACAATTTCAGTCCTATTGACAGGCTCACGACAGATATAAATTATGGTGCGGCTGCTAACGGGAATCACTTTAGAATATCAGATGCCATAGATTATAAAGGCAATCACGTATCTCTTAAATATATTGATTTTGTGAAGGTTGCAACTAGCGTAAATAGCAAGGCGGGATGGCTTGGAGAGGTTTCCACGGAAGTATTCCAGGTCAGAGATTTTAATATTATCAAAAGTCAAGTAAAATCAAATAGGGGGAGATAATTATGAATAGACATTATATTTTAACACTGATTATTTTATTTGTTGTATCATTTTCTTTTGCCGGGTGCCACAAAGAAGATTCTATTTTCTCAGGAGATGAGATGAGTGTTGTTGAGTTTTCACTTACACAGAACGGCGTTAAGTATTCTGCTGCAATTGAGGGGAATAATATAACAGTAACGGTACCCACTACGGTCAACATGTCAGGGGCAGAGGCATCATACGCATTAAGTGAACACGCAGAATTATTGCCTGATCCATCTACTGTTACGGCTTGGGAAGAGGAGCAAGTATTCAGAGTTCAGAGCCAAAATAAAAAATGGAATACATTTACATATCATGTGAGGCACTCAGATTTAGCAATTGACGGAAACGTTGTTTTATCAACGCAGAAGGATGTTGATGCTTTTGCAGATAAGAAGATAAATGCAATAAGCGGAAATCTGATTATTGGATCTTCTGCGAGTGGCCAAGAAGACCCCGTTACAAACTTGAGCATGCTTAAGAGTCTTACGTCAGTAAGATATAATATTGTGATTAACAGCTCATTTGCGGGGACAGATTTGGACGGTCTTTCAAACATTACAAAGGCAAACGGAATATATATTGGAGATAAAAGTAAGGAGATTAAAACGGCACGTGCCTTTACTGCAAACTTTGCCAATCTGACAAATGTGGGCACGGTGTTTATAAACTGTGACAGTCTTAAGACCTTATCAATGCCAAAGCTGACAGCTGCGGATGAATTATATATAAATGCGCAAAATCTTGCAAGTGCTGATTTTACTGCTTTTGAAGAGTGCGGCGGAGATATGTACCTGTCGGGAATAATAGGGAATTCTGTTACTGAAAAAACCTCTAATCTAGCGCTTAACAGTTTGGATTTTCCTGCGCTTAAAAAAGTTGACGGTTCATTTACAATATATAATTTCTGGGGTCTTAAAAAGCTGAATCTTAAGTCTTTGACTGAAGTAACGGGCGCTCTGAATTTTAAATATATACGTTATATTCCAACAATCTCTATGCCTGCGCTTACAAAAGTGGGCGGCAAGTGTAATATAGAAGCTAATGACGGCATGAAGACGTTCTCTGCGCCGGCGTTAAAGGGTGCGGCATCTTTCTATTTGGCAAGTGTAAATATTTACTCCATGCATTTAAAGTACATTGAGCTTGATTCTTTTGAAAATTCGGACGGAGATTTTACTATCAAATTTGCGGGAGCTCAATCAATTTCATTGCCAAAGCTGACAAAGGTTGGGGGTAAGTTAACTCTTGATTATATGACACTTGTGGAGGCAATTAAAAATCCTTCTCTTGAGAAATGTAAAAATTTTGAATTGATGGGAAATCAGGTGCTTAAAGAGTATTCTCTTGGGAAGTTAGATTCTTTGCAGGCGTTAAATGCAAGCGGATTGAATTCATTGAATACCTTGTCAGCGCCGGAGCTTGTTTATGCAAAGACAGTGTCAATAAAAGGCGTATACTCATTGGAAAATTTAAATCTTTCTAAGTTGAATAAGGTGGATGGCAACTTTACTTTTTACGGAGGCAATGCTTATTATGATGCTTCAAAGTCAGTTATCAAAAATTTAAACGGACTGTCTTCCCTGACAAATGCCGGACGCATAGAGGTGAGGTTTGCTTCTAAACTGGTAGATTTCAGCGGATTAAAAAATGTGATTCCAAATATAACGGCATCCAAGTGGGCTGTTGGGGGATGCGGATATAATCCGTCTTATCAAGATATGGTTAATGGAAAATATACCAACAACTAAAATCTGAATATCATGAAAAAATACATATTAAAAATCTCCCTGTTAATGGCGTTTTTGTCATTGTTAATTACAGGATGTTCAACAGACAATAACTATTTTAAAGGGACTGATAATTACGTTACAAAATTTCAAATCACAAGCGGGGCTAATACATATCCCGCAGAGATTAAAGAAGATTCTATTAATATATATATACCTGAAAATGCAGTTATTGCCGGGGCTAAAGCAACTTACACAATTAGCGAACATTCAGATATTTCCCCTGATCCTGCTGCAATTACGGACTGGAGCAAGGAACAACAATTTGTTGTAACATCTTATGACGGGAAAGACCGTACATATTATTGCAATATCTTTAAGACAGCGGCAGTAAGTGCGGGAAACGTGTCACTTCTTAATCAGGCTCAAGCAGATGAATTTGCAAAGAGCGGAATAACAAAAATTTCAGGTAATTTAATTATTGGCGCAGTAGATAATACAAACGCATTAAATTCAATTACAGATGTTTATAAAAATATTACGTTCACAAAGGATTATAAGCTTAAGGCGATAGACGGTTTTACAAAACTAGCAACGGCAGGAAACATTAATATTGGAACAGAGTCTTCTGCATTTGTTCCTGATTCTTTAGTTACTGTTTCCATGCCCGCATTAACAAGTGCAGGGGCCGTTGTAATAAATAGTCCAAAGGTTACAGAAGTTTCAATGCCACAACTGCAAAGTGTTTACTCCCTGTTGGTTAACGCATCAAAATTAACTAATCTTAATTTGAATGTATTAACGGCGGTTCTTTCTGATGTTAAATTTAAGAGTGGTTCAATGGAGGAGTTGTCATTGCCAAAACTAGAATCAGTTGTTGGAGATTTTAGCGCAGGCGGATTAAATTCTACAAAGGTAAATTTGTCCTCATTATCAGAAGTTGGCGGAACTCTTACGCTTCAACTTATAGCACTAAAAGAGTTGGACTTGCCTGCACTTAAGAAAGTTGGCGCAAATGTGTCATTGTCTAATATGGCAGCTCTTGAATCATTGAAATTGAATGCGTTATCAAGAGTTGACGGCACTTTATCCTTGAACGGACTGGATAAATTACAATCTGTTTCTTGCTCCGCTCTAACAATGGCAAAAAATATTGATTTGGAGCGTCTTGCGTTGGATGGCATTTCTTTTCCCTCATTGGAGAATGTGACCGTGCAGTTTAAAATGCAGAATATGAGCAAACTTAAGAAAGTTGAATTACCAAAACTTGTCTCTTGCGCCAAAATGCAGTTATATTATTTTGACGTTGCAGACGCACTTGATTTTTCTTCTGTTAAGCAGCTTGGCAGCCTGGAGGTTGTAGCTGCGTATAAACTTACGTCTTTAACTCTTCCGGAAACGACTCAGGAACTGATACTTAATGGAGCTTCCAGAAATATTATGCCTGTACTAAAGAACGTTAAAACAATCAATGTTCTTAAAATATCTCAATTCACGGGAGATATTAACATTGCTTCCGTGGAGAAAATCAGAAGATTATCGGATGACGGAAATTCAGAAATGACTGGTCTGGAATTTTCAAATGCAACAGAGATAGACACTCTTAACTTTGGTTCATATAGGGTTACTTCATTAAAAGCGCCAAAACTTGCAAAAATTATGTTCTTGGATATGTCAGATCCTTGGGCGTTGGATGATATACAAATGCCTCTTCTTAAAGAAATTAGCGGGGAGATGAAGATATGGGGCTCAACATACGAATATGGAGCAAGCCAATGTATGATGACAAATCTTGATGCATTTTCTTCTGTAACAAAAATTGGAAGTGTAAATATTAAATGGTGCGGTCATCTGTCTGATTTCTCTGGGCTCAAAAATGCTCTTGGCTCATTGACGGAGAGCAAATGGTCTGTATCCGGTTGTAGTTATAATCCTTCTTTTGCAGATATGCGGGCAGGAAAGTTTAAAAAATAAAAGGTTGTTTAGTTAAGTTTTTCTTGGTGAGAGCTCTCGTAATTTTTAGCGGGAGCTCTTTTTTTTGATATTATGGATGAGAATAGTATTATTTTTTCCCTGAGCAATTTGGACACAAACCTTTGATGACATAGTTGACATCTTGCACCTCAAAACCTGAGGGAAGATTAACTATCGGGACTGGTAAGCCTTTAAAACAGAAGGTTTTGTGGCATTTGATGCAATAGAAGTGTGCGTGCTGGTCTTCAACGGAACAATCACAATCATCAGAGCATACGGCATATTTTACAGCGCCTGTTCCGTCATCTATGCAGTGGACAAGATGATGTTCATGGAACAAGGTAACGGTTCTGAACAACGTGGATTTATCTGCGGTGTCCAGCTTCTCTTCCAGGTCTGTAAGAGATAATGCAGTACCCGCATCCATCAGCGTGCGCAGCACAAGCAGCCGCATTGCGGTTGGGTGTATTCCCCTGAGATCCAGCTTATCTAGATATTTTTGCTCTTCCATAATTAATTGCAAGAAAATTCAATGATGTGCCGCATTGTTCTATTCAAACTAGCGTTATCATTTACTGCAAGGCAAATGTAGCGTTAATATTTGATTGTTAATCTTTCTTTGTAATTGTCCTGATTCTCATAGAATTCAGTACCGCCAGCAACGCAACTCCGGAATCTGCAAAAACCGCAGCCCACAAAGATGCAAACCCAATAGTTCCAAGAACCAGAATAATCAGCTTTATTCCAAGGGCTACTATAATGTTCTCATTCACAATATATTTTGTACACTTTCCAATTTTGAAAGCAGTTGCAACTTTGCTTGGCTGGTCCGTTTCAATTACCACATCCGCCGTCTCAATTGCCGCATCACTTCCAAGTCCTCCCATTGCAATTCCAATATCGGCCGTTGCCATTACCGGAGCGTCATTTATGCCGTCTCCCACAAATGCAACTTTAGTATTTTTTTCTCCCGACAGTTCTTTGATATGTGCTACTTTTCCCTCCGGCATAAGGTCTCCGTAATACTTTGGAAAGCCCAGATTATCAGCTAAATCTTTCACAATGTCAGATTTGTCTCCGCTTAATATTGCAAGGTTGTTTATTCCAAGTTTTTTAAGATTTTCAGCAGCGGCGCGGGAATCTTCTTTTACCGTATCTGACAGTAAAATATAGCCGGCAAATTTTCCGCCTATTGCACAGCATACTACGGTTTTTACCATTGCTGAAAGTTCAGCGGGGACGGTAATGTTTTTATTGCTGAGTAATTTTACTTTGCCCACAAGAATTTCCTCCCCGTTCATGACAGCGGCAAGGCCCTTGCCTGCAATTTCCTGTACATCAGATATTTTAGGCAGAGACTGCAGAAATTCTTCCTCTGAAATTTCCTCATTATTTTTTGCTACTGTCAAATATTTTCTCTTTGCGTACTCCAGAATTGCCTTTGCAATAGGGTGATTGCTGTTCTGCTCCACTGCGGCTATTGAATACAATAAACTGTCGGGAACATTATTCTGGACTTCAAAGACTCCCTTTGTCAATGTGCCTGTCTTGTCAAAAACAACGGCATTTATTTTAGTTATTGCATCCAGATAGTTGCCTCCTTTGAACAAGATTCCTTTGCGGGATGCCGCGCCAATTCCGGCAAAATAACTTAGCGGTATGCTGATTACCAGAGCGCAAGGGCAGGATATTACAAGAAATACAAGTCCGCGGTAAAGCCAGTCAGAGAACACATATTCAAACCCACCGTTAGACGCAACACCTGTAACCATAGGATTTACAATAGAATACAAATATGGGATAAGAACAATTAATACCGCAAGTCCCATTACCGCGGGAGTGTATACTCTTGCAAACTTCCTGATAAACAGTTCTGTAGGGGCTTTGCGCTCAGAGGCCTCCTGCACCATTTTTAAGATACGGGAAATAGCGCTCTCCCCAAAAGGCTTTGATATTCTTATGTTTACAACTTTATCAGAGACAATCATTCCGGCCAGAACCTCTCCGCCGTTTTTTATGGAGCGCGGCACGCTCTCCCCTGTCAGGGCCGCTGTATTGAATAATGCTGCATCAGAAACAAGTGTTCCATCCAACGGAACCCGCTCTCCAACCTTAATCCTAATAACTTGTCCGACAACAACTTCTTTTGAATTAATAATTTTCTCTTCCCCGTTGTCACCAATAATTCTGGCTGTTTCCGGCCGCACATCCATCAGAGCAGTAATGCTTTTCTTTGCTTTGTTCACCGCTCTGTCTTGGAACAGTTCTCCTATTGAGTATAATAACATAACGGATACAGCTTCTGGATATTGCCCAATGCAGAATGCTCCTATGGTGGCAATGCTCATTAGCGTATATTCAGAGAAGACATCTTTTCTTAACATCCATTCCCAAGCCTCTTTCATTACAGGGGCACCCATCGGCAGAAATGCGGCAATGAACCATGCAGGCAATACCCACTGGTTCCTCTCTAGAAATTCTGTTGCTGCAAAATGCTCAAGCACAATGCCTCCCAAAAGCAGCAGCGCAGAGGAAATTATTAAAATCCAGTGTTTATCAATGCCTTTATGTCTATTTTCTGTGTTCATTTACTCTTGTTTTTCAGTGCAAAGATATTTTGAGCATAGTGCAACCAAGTTGCAATTAAAGAGAAAAAATTTAAATTTGTGGTATGGGAAAGAAATTCTTAAAGTATACTCTTATTGCTGCGGTGGCCGTCATAGCTCTTGCGGCATGTGTTAAAAATCATACTACGGTTGTTAATCAGATTGTAGCTGATTCCGTTTATGAAGGGACTTTCTATGTAGATAAATCTTTTTCAAAAGATTCTACAGTTATCTTCCTTGAGTTTCCGGATAATTCTGACAAGGCAAATATCTCTCTGATTGCTGTCAGACTATCTTCCTCAGAAACAGAGTTTTATACAATAGGGATAGAGGGCCTTTCCTATAGCGCCACTTCATCTAAAATTACTTTAACAGGAGATAATATTGTTCCCACCGTCTCCGGTGAGGCAAAATCAGATTTAACAATCAAAAACTTTCAGGCTACCGTAGATTCCAACGCAGATCCAGAGCGCATAGTCTTCACAATGACCATGGGCACCCATGAAGTAAGCTACACCGGCGCGCTGATTTACAAAAAGTATATAGAATAGGGATTATCACTCTCGCGAATAGAGGGTGGTATATAGTTAAACACTAGTAATTCAATTAATTACATTGGTAGGGGTCTTGAATTTCAAACCCCTGACCTTGCAATATGTTGAATATTAGAACTATATGACACCACCACCTCAGTGATTGAACTTTGTTTAGAAAATAATCTATCAGCGGAGCGGCTGAAAGCCGCGCAGCCGCGACCGTAGGGAGCGTGCATTTCCGCGGCGTTAGCCGCGTTATACACAAAACGGCACGGCGCTTTGTGCCGGGCCGTACGCATGTGACGCAAAGCGGCACATGCTGTTCTATCGGTCCATTTCACTCAGATTGCCATTATCATATAAGAAAAACCATTGATATGGATCAAAGAAGCAAGGTTCTTTTATTGTGTAACAATCTTTGCTAAAAATAAATTTCTTCTCATTGCACTGTTTTCTAAACAAGTGCCTTAATGCTTTCTGCTCTCTTTTATCCCCGTCCAATATAAAATGTACGTTGTTTAATTTATAATAGCCGTATCTGTAAACATGTGACCATACATATAGCTGAAGTATATTATCTAAAGTTGCTGTATATACACTAATTACAAATTTACTTTTTGAATAAATAGTATCAATTGTAATGCATCCAAAACGTGATTTAAGTGACCAGTTACCATAACGGCCATCATACAACGCTTTTGAAAAGATATCTAAATATTTGTTTTTTAGAATATACTCTTTCAGTATTACAGATGTATCTCCTTGTTTTATAGAAATTGTATCGTCGCAATATCTTTCAAAATTTCTGGCAATTGAATCATAATACATACTAATGGAATCTTTTGGCTTATTTTCACTTTCTGCAGAAGTGTTTTTTTTGTATAACCGATCAAACTCCCTATCAATAGAATCGTTAACTATTCTAATTGAATCTGTCACGGTATCTCTGCATTCTTCAACTGCTTTGTGCCCACAGGAGACACACAACATAAATAACACAAATGATATTATATTCGCATATTTCATAATCTTATTAGTATGAAATTGTTTTACCTGACTGCGTATTACTTTTAGGGATATAAATAAAAATCACCTATCACCCAATAACTTAGTAGAAATGTCATTTCCCATGAGTTATCATTATGATTTTCCCATCTTTTTTGTTTATTCTCATTTCTGCTGTACCACCCATTTCACCCTTTGGAAGAGAGCCATGTATAAACCACGTCTTTTTATCCGCTGAAAGACTAGCCACATATGGTTGCTCCTCCTTTATCACATTTCCATATATAGGCAACCATACAGCTTCCGCTATTTTAATTGCTGTTTCTTCATCTGGTACAACGCCATTGGGCGGAATATACCCCCTCTGCTCAGTACATTTGTAATCACTAGAACAAGAAAATAATAAGAAGATTAATAAGATAATTATTGTTGTTTTGATTCTGTCTGTCATACTAATTTGTAATGTTTAGAATTTGACCTATTTTAAATTGGGTTATTTTGAACAATGTTTTTCATGACCCTTCCATATTTTCAGAACCCCCTTCATTATAAAAATCAAAACAAGAAGAAATAAAAACGTTAATATGAATCCCCCTTGCCAATCAAAACACCAACTATTTGATATTCTCTCTGAATACAGTGAAGAATTATTGTAAATACATTGTAATTTATTAACTATCTCATATGCTGCTTCATTTGAAATAAATGCGAATAACGCGCTTTCTACAATAGCATACCATATATTAGTTAAAAGCTCTTTGTAAATATTTGAAAAATAGAGCAGAATGATAAAAATAGTATTATACGGAGCATCTCCGAGTGCTCCAAACATAATGCCAACACCAATTGAATAACCAAGTGCCTCCCTATTGAATCCAGAAGTAGGAACAACCTCAACAAAATACGCAATAATAAGATAACTTAACATTCCTAGGATACATACAAAATATGTAATCAGAATGCGTTTGATAAAAAATACGGTTTTTTCCATATTAGTAACGTTGTAAAACTTGTAACATGTTTTGAATAGCCTGTTCTAAATTTCTTTTTTGCCCCTCAACCGCCCGTTGTCACACTATTT
>LAHS01001285.1_pt1 | contig 36397 bp, 22 predicted proteins | sample 329651 | NCBI WGS metagenome assembly LAHS01 (sample SAMN03275699, study PRJNA271635) | activated sludge metagenome | isolation source: sample C-1 Sludge from hydrolytic chamber (first chamber) of Anaerobic...
CACAGGCCGCATCGACGACTTTAGAATCGACCGCTCGCCGGATGCCGCAAAATCTGCTGATTTATATGCAACAGGACGCGAGTCATTTAAAATTGACGGCGGACGTTTTGTTACAGAACCGATACTTGTTTCTGATTCTGCCGTTCTTAATTCAGTGACAGCAGAGATGTCTGTTCCTGCAGAAACGGCGGTGCGTTTCTTCGTGCGGAGCGGTGACAATTGCTATAACTGGGACGATTCATATCCTGCGTGGAAAGAAGTGTATTCAGGAGAGCAGCTTAAAGGTGTTAGCGGACTCTATTTTCAGGTAGCGGCGGAACTTCTGCCCGACGGCGGCGGAACAAAAACGCCGACAGTTACGCAGATTTCTCTTGCGTATACAGAGCAGCCGCAGCCGCTTCCTCCGTTTACAGTTCACGCTGATGCTGGAAACGGATGTGTTACGCTCACATGGTCATATTCTGTTGATGATTCAGCCGGCGGTTATTATGTTTATTACGGAAACCGAAGCGGAGAATACTTGGGACGCGCTGCCGTTGAAGGTCCTTCGCCGGTCAATGTCGGAAATACAACAAGCCTTACATTGACAGGACTTAAGAACGGCACGATTTATTATTTTGCAATTTCATCTTATTCACGCGTTGACGGACGAATCAACGGAACGCTTTCTAAGGAAGTGTATGCTCGTCCGACAGCACATGGCTCAGACGGAGTTGCATTTTCATCAAGCGGATCGACTATCCGATATTAATAATTAATAAGCATGCGCCGTTTTGCTGCGGTGTTTTATAGGAGAAAAAATGTCTGACAACGAATTGATTCTTAACAGAGCAAAGGCTGCTGTTCTTTCACGCGATTTTACATTGGCTGCCCGCTTGTATAAAACACTCCTTAAACAGAAACCGCAGGATGTCGGGCTCCTTTCACAGCTCGGTTCACTGTATGTAAAAAGCGGTGATGATGCGCTTGCTCTCCCTGTATTTAAAGAAATCGTACAGCTGAAGCAGAATGATTTTAATGCTCTTAATAATTTGGGTGGTATTTATCGCCGTCTTAAAAAATATTCTGAATCAGTTGCAGTTCTTGAACAGGCACTTGCGACAGGAGAAAACGACGCTCAGGTTTCCTATAATCTTGGCTTTACATACAAACTGATGGGCGACTATGATGACGCTATTGCCTGCTTTGAGGATGTTGTCGCAACAAATCCGTCTGATGTGCTTGCATTCAATCACATCGGTGCAATCCATGCGCTTCAGGGCGATCATGAAAAAGCAATTGCGTCGTATGAGCGCGGTCTTAAAATCGATCCCAATCATCCTGTTCTTCAGCTTAACATGGCTAAAAGCTGTGAGTCTCTCGGAAAATATGACAAAGCAATTTCTGCTTACGAAAATGCGCTCCGCTCAAAACCGGGCTGGCTCGAAGCAATCGACAGTTATGCGCATCTGCTGCTCAAACTGAACCGCACGCGCGAAGCTGCTGATATCGTTCTGCAGGCAATCAGACTTAATCCGAAAGATGTTAAGATGCATACGAGGCTTGGTACTGTGTATACGCAGCAAAGCGATTACGGCAGTGCGAAGACGGAATATAAAGAAGCTCTTAAAACTGACACAAATTATGATCCTGCTCTTACTGGACTGGCAAATGCTCAGGAACAACTTGGCGAAAACGATGAAGCTGTTATGACGATGCAGAAGGTTGAAGAGCATAAGCCTGACGATCCGGAAATGCTCAAACAGTTTGCGCATATTCTTATGTCAGCAAATCATCTTAATGCAGCATCGCAGAAACTTGAAAAACTGTGGAAGAAAAATCCGAATGATGTGCAGGTGCTCAATCTGCTTGGACAGTATTACATATGCAAAGGCGACAATAAGAAAGTAAGTGATTGTTTTAAACAGATAGATGCAATCAACCCGACGTACTACGATCATTTCCGAGATGGTGCTGGACGCTACCGCCAGATTGGTGAACTTTCAACAGCAGAAAAATACCTTCTTAAGTATCTTGATAAAAAGCCTGATGATAGTGCAGCGCTTACTGCTCTTGCAGCTGATTATGAATCGCTCAAGCGATTCGGCGATGCTCTGAAACTTTATCGTAAGGCGATGGACCTCGATGTTAATAATGTGCTTACTCGCAGCGGTGTTAAGCGCATGAAAGACAAGATGACTGCCGAGGATATTGAAAAAGAAGAAGAGGAAGAAATAAAGGAAGAGCAGAATCATCTTGAGGAAAAAGATGCAAATGCTGATTTTGAAAAGGCTGCAGTCACAGAAATAAAGATGGATGCCACTGACAGTCAGTTCGAGACTCTGGAAGAACAAAAAGCCGCAGCTGAGCAGACTGAGAAAAAGGATACGTTTGACTTTGACCAGTTCGGCATAGAAAATCTTGCAAAAAAAGAACCTCTGGATCCGGTTTTCTTTGAGGATTCGGATGCTCTTTCTGACGATAAACCTGTCGATGCTGACGACACACTTCTTTCAGAAGATGATGATACTCCTATTGAAGCGGATGAGGTTGCGCCTGTTGAACCAATGCAGATTGAACCGGAGCAAACTCCTGCGCAGATAAACTCTTCCCCTTTATCACGTTCATCAGAACCGGAACAAGAAGATAAAAATTCGGACAACAGTCCGTTCAGTGACGAGAATATTAATGACTCTGCTCCTGAAGACGATCCTATTGCCCAAATTCCTGAACCAAAAGATGAAGAAAGAATGGGACCAGATTTTAAAGAATCCGAAGATAAAGATGAGCAGCCTGATGTTCCGTCACAGAATCTTAACAAGGTGCCTTCTGATGATTCAGATAGTGGAACTGAAGAAAAACAGTCTGCAGCAGCAAAAGCGATAGAAGAAAAGTTGAAAGGCGTTAATGAGGCTGCAGAAAAAGCGTTGTATGCAGCTCAGCAGGCATGGAGCGCGGCGCAGCGTGCTGCAGATTCTGCGCAGGAAGCTGATGAAGCGCGTTCGCAGCCAGCATTAAAAGATGAAAAAACTGAGCCCGATAAAGAGCATGAGGCGGATACTGAGGAGAAGAAATCTGCGCCAAAAGAACAGCCAGCGCCGAAAGAACAGACTGTTCCGCCGGTCGAGCAGCCGCAGAGTATTGCGCTTGGTGATGAAATGCTGCCGCTTACGGATCCTGATGTTTCAGATGGAGATGATACTGATGTAAGCGAGCTTGCAAAAACAACTGCATTGTTTGAGCGGGCGGTAAATACACTTCCTGCAATTGTTAATGTTCTTGTTAATCACGATATGATTGACCGGTTTAAGTCGTCGCTCGAGATGTTCAAAAAATTGCGTTCGCTGAGCGAATACTTGCCGCCGACGCGCCGTGAAGCATTTATGTCAAGCAAGACGAGACTTCTGCTTGACTATATTATTGCAAAACTTTCCGGAGAGCCTGGTCTTCTTGCAACATCGGAAGCGCTTCGCAAATCAGGCGTGCTGATGAACATGGCGCCGTCACCGATGACAGAAGAGACAGGCATTGCGCTTGTAACGCGTGTTCTGAACGACATGCGCGGCTATATTTCCGCGCTGCCAGATCCGTCTCTGCGTCAGGCGCTCGATGTTACAGTTGCCGACACACTTGGCAAACTGTAAACGGTAATAATTTAAATCTTAATAATTTTAGAGTGAGTGATGACCTCATTGCCTTTTTCGGTGATGAGGACATCATTCTCAAGACGGCAGCCGCCGATCTGCGGGTCATACAATCCCGGTTCAAGCGTAACAATCATGCCTGCTTTGAAAAGCTGGTCCTGTGGAATTCGTCCTGCAATGCGCGGGTACTCATGAATCTCAAGACCGATTCCGTGTCCGAGCGTGTGCGGCATAACTCGTTTTGCTTTTGCAAATACATTTTCTGCGGCAGCTCCAGCGAGCCGTATCGGACTTTCTGCCTGATACAGCGGCAATGCTTCTTTTGCTGCTTTTTCAACAAGCGCAATTTGTTTTTCCTGAGCTGCAGTAAGCGGTCCTTTTGCAACTGTTACTGTTGTGTCGCTCGTGTATCCTTCATAGACAACGCCGAAGTCGAGAATCGAAAGTCCTTTTGCCGGCCATGGCGCGTTTGTATATCCAGGAAATGCGTGGATTGCAAAACTTCGTGAAGGTCCTGCAGCGAGTGTGTCAAATCCTGTTTTTTCACATCCATGCTTACGGCATTCTTTTTCAATTAAAAGCGCGACATCAGTTTCTGTTTTTATTTTTCCTGACTTCACTTGTTTTTCAATCAGATTAATAATAATGTCGCCAATCCGTGCAGCTTCTTTTGTGCATTCGATTTCATACTCATCTTTGCATGCGCGCTGTTTTGTTACGAAGTCATGAACACTTCCTTCACGGCAGCGCACATCCCATCCGGCGAGCGCATCAACATACTGCAAAAACAGCGGATATGATGTTGCGGGCGGAATATCGACATTCTGTTTTCCCTGCAGCTTAAGTCCGTTAAGAATATCATGCACAGCTTTTGTGTTGATGCGGTCAAATTTTGTAAACGGAATTACTTTGCAGTCTATGGCGCGCTCTTCTGCAAGATTTTCATCCCATGGTGTGAGAACGGCCTTGCCGTCTGCTGTGACAATCAGAATTGCGTCCTGCGGATGACCTGTATAATAGCGCACTGCAGGGCTTCTGTTTTCTTCAAAGTCGGAAAAAACTGCAGCTGCGATTCCGTTTTCCTTCATGTATGAAAAAAGTTTTTCTTTGCGCGATGCGTAAATTTTCTTCATGTCATCTTTTGAATATGATTTCATATAAGCCTCTTCTATATAGATACATTGATAGTAAAATTAATTATTTTGCTTTTTTTGAGAATCTTCTTGTGACTTTTGATTTGATTGCTATAACAACCTGATCTTTTGTTACAATTAATAAGATGATTCCAACTGCGCCGAATACAAAAAGTGTGAGTGCAAGCGGAATACCGTTTCCAAGCAATCGTCCGTATGAAGCAAAATGCTCTGCTGTCCATTTATGAACGAACCATGCGGGCACGGAAGCGATAACTGAATATACGGTAATCTTAAGCGCATATATGAGAATCCTGCTAATGACACTTTTTATGTCGACAACATGTGTGTTCTTCAAAAAGATAAAAAGGAATATTGTGTTTGCGAGCGATGCGAGGCTAAGTGCAAGTGCAATTCCGCCGCCGCCCATCGGATGGACAAGTGTAAGCGCAAGTGCAATGTTGACAACGAAGCCAAGAATGCCGGCAAGCGTTGGAGACTTTGTGTTTCCCTGTGCGTAGAATGCGGGCGAAATGACTCTGTTCATAGCGATGAAATACAATCCTGCAATGTGCCAGCGGAATGCGGTGAGCGTAAGGCGGACAGAATCATCATTGAAGTGACGGCTTTTGTATACGAGCTGAATAATTTCTTTTCCTGTTATTAATGAATAGAACGTGATAGGAATTGCGATGAGCGCAATGATGCTTACAGCTTCTGTTAGCATTTTGTTGAATGCGTCCCATTTTTCTTCTTTTGCAAGACCACTCAGATCGGGAAGAATAACAGTGCCGATTGAGACTGCAAATATGCCGAGTATAAGTTCCTGAAGGCGGAGCGAATACTGGAGACTTGAAACAACGCCTTCTCCGGCGCGTCCTGCGAGCGCAGTTGATACAACATCGTTGAGCTGATACGCGGCCATGCCGATGATTGTGGGACCGATGAGCGCAATGACGCGGCGCGTGCCGGGGTTTTTAAATGCCTTGCGCAATGAAGTAAAACCGCAGCCCCACCCGCAGTGAATAACAAACGGCAGCTGGAACAGAGCCTGCACGCATCCGCCGGCTATAACACCAATTGACATTGCGCGCGCTGGGTTTGCAGTGTGAGGCGCGAGAATATATGTTGCTGCGATAACAATTGAATTGAACAGAACCGGCGTAAATCCTGACGGCGCAAAAATCTTAACGCCATTCAGAACGCCCTGAAAAAATGCGGCAATCGAAATGACAAACAGATACGGGAACATGATTCTTGTGAGCAGTGTCGTTTCAATCAGCATCGTCGAATTGCCGAGCGGCGAGTCTCCGTTTCCTGAATAGAAGAACGGAATGATGAATGGCGTGAGAATCATTCCAATGATGACGACTGCTGCGGTAAAAAATGTAACGAGCGTGAGTGTTGAGCTGACGAATTCTTTTGTCTTTTGTTTTCCTTCCGGCGTGTTGCATTCCTCAAGATATCCGCGGAATGTTGGAATGAATGCGACGCTGATGCTGTTCTCCGCAAAGAGGCGGCGGAACAGATTCGGAATCATGAATGCAATTCCAAACGCATCTGCATAACCCGTTGTGCCGAGAAACGCGGCTTTTGTCATCTCTCTGAGGAGACCGAGTATGCGCGAGCAGAGTGTAAAGAATGAAAGTGAAATGCCTGCGGCAAGAAGCGACTTATTCTGTTTTTTAACAGCTGCTGAATCTTTTGGTTCTTTATTTATGGAAGAATTCATATCGGTGAGCATACTCTGCGGAGAACGTTTTTACAAGAGTTTAAAAAAACAGGCAAATTTTAAGATTGTATTTATTGCAAAAACTTGTGTATACGTGTATTGTAGAACTGGGTGTGGAGTGATTGGAGATTTTGCTATGTCTGAAAAGAAGGGTGCAAAGAAGCCGTTGTTCCAGCACGTCGGTACAACGCCTATTATACCGATTTCACTGAAGATTCTCATTATCTTTATTTGTCTTCTGCTTTTGTCAAATTTTGCAACAAACTACATTACGCTTGTCCTTTCCCAGCGGCAAGTTATTAATCTGACGAACACAGTGATGGTGAGTCAGCTTAAGGATGTTTACACAACTGCCGGAAATCAGTATCAGATTTATTCTTTTTCAAACGACCGATCATCATCAATGAATGCTGTAGAGTCTGTAGCATGCAAAGGTTTCGAGCACCCTCACAGCATTGCGCTTGCATTCAGCAGGGACGGTGCAATTCTTTTTGCAGTCTCCGCCGATACAGTAAAAAAAGATGACGACGGAAAAGTTTCTCTCAGCCAGCCTTCTGCAGTTGGAGAAAAATTTCCTGATGAGGCAGCTCTTGTTCAGCTGAACAGACTCTTTGATGCAGGCACAACTGACGGCTCAATTTCTTTTGAAACAAAAGCAGGGCAGTATTTCGGTGTTTATAAATATCAGAGCGACTGGAACTGCTACTTTGTCCGCGCGGAACTGCGGTCTGATACGCAGCGTGCTACATGGTTCGTTCTTGGAATCATATCATTTGTTATTTTTATTCTTGTGCTCGGATTTTTGTTCGCCGGCCTCGCAATGTTCCGCCGCGTTCTTGCAAATGTTACGACAATCACAGACAGCCTTTATCAGATGCAGCATGACCAGCGTTTGTCGATGATTGATTTGAAGAATGCAACGAATGACGATGTAACGTATCTTGCGGTGTCGTTCAACTCTTTGTCATCGACAATTAATAATTTGCTTGGCATATTCCAGAAGTTCGTTTCAAAGGATGTTGTTAAGAAAGCTTACAATGAGCATATTATTAAGCTTGAAGGAAGTCAGCGCAACTTAACAATTTTGTTCTCTGACATCAAGAGCTTTACATACAGAACGGAAACACTTGGCAACGATATCATCGATCTGCTTAATGTTCATTACGACCGAGTTATTCATGCGGTTCACGAGAATGACGGTGTTGTCGGTTCTATCATCGGAGACGCAATTCTCGCAATGTACGGAACTGATAATGAAAGTCCTGAAAAATCAGTGCAGTCTGTAAAAGCTGCATGGAGAATTACAAAGGTGACTGCGCAGCTCCGCGAAAAAATGATTGAGCGCCGCAAGGAAATAGAAAAGAGACGCGTCATTACCCCTGCAGAAGACAGAATTTTCCAGGCTGTACTTATCGACATCGGCGTCGGCATCGACGGCGGAAATGTGTTTTATGGAAACATCGGCTCGTCGGAACACATGGCGAATACGGTCATCGGCGACCGCGTTAACTCGGCAAGTCGTCTCGAAGGCCTGACGCGTATTTATCATCTTCCTGTAATTGTTTCCGGATATATTAAGGACGAAGTAGAGCCGCTTACAAAGCAGTATCACTTCTATGAAATCGATACGGTGCAGGTAAAAGGCAAGACAGAGGGAATGAAAATCTACTTCCCGCTTGACACTGACGACTGCGCTGACGGCGTGGAAGATCAGTTCAAACTGTTTGAGGAAGGACTTGCCTCTTATTATAGTGGCGACTGGCGGAAAGCAAAGCTGTTATTCAAAAAATGCACACTTGATGTAGCCGGCGTTTTTGTTGAGCGCATGGGAACGAAAAGAGCACCTGCAGACTGGAGCGGTATATGGACAATGACAACGAAATAAATAATGCGGAAAATGACAAAGACCTTGCTCACCGCGAGGTTCGTCTTCTGCTTAAAAATGAATTGAAGACACTTGAGTTCGGCTCAGCTTCTTCATACGACTTGAATGCCGAATATGCAAAAACGCGCAAGCATCACAATACTGCCGTATGGGTTCTTCTCGCAGCATGTTTTGTCGTCGTTGTGTTTGCTTCGTATGCGGTGACAAAATATGTGTCGAATGAAAACAAACAGATTTCAATCAATATAGATACATTTGATGATTTGAATCTTCGCGGACTGCTCGATATGGTCGGGCGTACTGACGGACTATACCGTACAGCTACGAAAAAGAGAGCTGACTTACAGGCTTCCCTTGACTACGGATTAAAGCAGGCATCTGAGAAACGCGACAACGATTTGTTTACGCTGCAGTCGCTTGCGCTTAGAGATAAAAAAGAAATCGCGCGCAGAAAAGCGGCGATTCAGAATGAATATAAAGCTGCTGTTAAAAATTTGCATGATACATACGATGTGCAGATTCAGTCTGCGGAAAACGAAGTAAAGCAGTATCAGCAGGAGCTTGCTTCGTATGACAGCACAAAACTTGCGCATGCGCAGGAACAGGAAGCTGCAATCGACAGCCAGCGTCAGCTTCACGATCTGGAAATGCAGAATCAGTCAAAGCGTTTTGAGACATCAATTTCGGGACTTCGCAATCAGCTCGATGTCCAGCAGCAGGAAAGTGTAAAGGCACAGCGCGCTGCCGTGAGCGAAGTGACAAAAAAGTATCAGGCAGAAATTGCGCTGCTCGATCCTGTTGTAAAAGATCCTCGCGGAGACAGCATCATCGCTGCGGAGAATGCGTCATCAATTCCTTTGTCTTATAATGGTCTTTCATATACAGGAACTGTACAGCCGGGAGAAACACTTGCTTCCGCTTTAAAACGTGTGCAGTCAATCTACAGCGATTTTGACTACACGGCGAATATCGTTTCGTCAATTCCGTGGCAGAATACAATGCCGTCGTATGTACGTACACTGAGACAGCTGTCGTATCAAATCGGCGACACGATGACAACTGCGGCTCTTGCAGAATCGGCGCAGCTTCAGAAACGGATTGCCGCGCAGCAAATTCAAATCAATGCGCAGAATTCATATCTTGAATCAGTCTTACAGAATAACGGTGACGGCATGATACTTGATGTTTCAGACAGAAGCATGATGCCGGTGTATGTGAACAAGTCCGCTGCTGCAAAAATAACTGCCGCGACGCCGGTGTCTGCGTATGTGACTCAGGATAAGAATACGTATCAATTCAGAATCGAAAATAGAAGCGGCGTTTTATATGCAGTTCCGTCTGATACCCGTGATGTGTCAGCGCTTCGTCCTGGCGACGCTTTTACAATCCGCTGAAAGACCGCAGCCGGAGAATGCACGTCCTCCGTTTAATGCTGCCAAAAACTGCTATCTGTTGAATTTCGCACATCTTATAGGTATTATAGAAGTGTATGGAAATCACTTCTTTGACTCCTGCAGTCACTCCGATCCGCATCGGTATCGATGTCGGTTCTACGACCGTTAAAGTTGTCGCTCTTGGCGATGACGATTCTATTCTCTATGGCGCGTACGAACGGCACCGCGCAGATATCCGCAACACGATTATTGTTGAAGTAAATAAAGCACTCGACGTGCTCGAAAAAAAATTGCCGCTTGGCAAAAAACAGAGTGTCACCGTTAAAGTGACTGGCTCAGGCGGATTGTCCGTCTCCCAGTGGCTCAATGTTCCGTTTATTCAGGAAGTTGTGGCCGCGACAACGGCTGTGCGCAAGCTCATTCCTCAGACTGACGTTGTGATTGAGCTTGGCGGTGAGGACGCAAAGATTACGTACTTTACCGGCGGCGTTGAACAGCGCATGAACGGAACGTGTGCCGGCGGTACCGGCGCATTCATCGACCAGATGGCTGCTCTTCTAGAAACAGATGCGCCCGGACTCAACAAACTTGCTGCCGGCGCAAAAACAATATATCCGATAGCCGCGCGCTGCGGTGTTTTCGCTAAGACTGATGTTCAGCCGCTCATCAACGAAGGCGCACGCCGCGAGGATATTGCCGCATCGATTTTCCAGGCAGTTGTAAGCCAGACTATTTCCGGTCTTGCGTGCGGAAAACCGATTCGCGGTCACGTCGCCTTTTTGGGCGGACCGCTCCACTTCCTTGACCAGCTCCGCCAGCGTTTTATCATTACGCTCAAGCTGACGCCGGAAGAAACAATTGTTCCTGAAAACAGCCAGCTGTTTGTGGCGGCAGGCTCTGCATATTCTGCTGAACGGAGCTATAAATGCGTGACGGGTGAAAAACCGCACGTATTCCCCACAATCGAAGAATTCAGAGACAGTCTTAAAAATCTCGTCGGCGCAGAACTGAATGAAGTGCAGCGCCTTGAGCCGCTGTTCAAAGATCAGAACGAACTCGATGAATTCACAAAGCGCCACAGTCAGGAAAAAGCGCAGCGCGGCGATCTCGACAGTACGACAGGTCCTGTATTCTTAGGACTCGACGCCGGCTCGACGACGACAAAAGCTGTGCTGATTGACCAGCACGGCCGCATCCTCTGGGACTTCTACGATGTGAATGCAGGAAACCCTGTTGAGCTTGCAGTCCGCGTATTAAAAGATTTGTACAAGCGTCTGCCTAAAGACGTGTATATTGCGCGCTCAGTTTCTACCGGATACGGCGAAGCTCTTTTCCAGGCGGCGCTCGGCGTCGACTCAGGCGAAGTTGAAACAATCACTCACTACCGCGCTGCAGATTTCTTTGTGCCGGGAGTAGAGTTCCTGCTCGACATCGGCGGCCAGGACATGAAGTGCCTGCGCATGAAAGACGGCGCAATCGTTTCAATCCAGCTCAACGAAGCTTGCTCGTCAGGATGCGGAAGCTTCCTCGACAACTTTGCGCACACAATGGGCATGGACGTGCGCGAGTTCAGCAAAATCGCACTGCTCGCACAGAAGCCTGTCGATCTCGGAAGCCGCTGCACAGTCTTTATGAACAGCCGTGTAAAGCAGGCTCAGAAGGAAGGCGCGTCTGTCGCTGATATTTCTGCAGGCCTTTCATATTCGGTTATTAAGAACGCGCTGTTCAAAGTTATTAAGCTCCGCCGTGCAAGTGAAATCGGTCAGAAAGTCGTGGTGCAGGGCGGTACGTTCAACAACAACGCTGTTCTCCGCGCATTTGAAAAAATTGCCGGTGTTCAGGTATTCCGCCCCGATGTCGCAGGACTCATGGGCGCATACGGCTCGGCTCTCATTGCATACGACCAGTGGCTCGATCTTACTGCGCCGAAGCCCGGACAGGAAAAAGGATGGATTCGTCCGAAGCTCGTTTCTAACATTGCAACGCTCGAACAGCTTGAGACATTCAAAGTTGACCTTGAGCTTCGCCGCTGCGGAAAATGCCAGAACAACTGTCTGCTTACTATAAATACATTCAGCACTGACTCGTCAAATCCGAAAGCCGCTGTCAAACGGACAACGCGCCGCTTTGTTACAGGCAACCGCTGCGAACGCGGAGCTGAGCTTGATGAAGGCGAGAATAAGCCGCAGGTTATCGACGCAAGCAACAAGGCCGACACAAAAGTTTCCGGCAGCGAAAATGCAAATCTGCCGAACTTGTTCGACTGGAAATACAAACGCCTGTTCCAGCATTACATTCCGCTCAGAGTGGAAGATGCTCCGTACGGCGATGTGGGCATTCCGCGTGTTCTCAATATGTACGAAAACTACCCGATGTGGTTTACGTTCTTTACAACACTTGGATTCAGAGTCAGACTCAGCCCGCGTTCGTCGCGCTCAGTGTACGAACAGGGACTCGAAACGATTCCGTCAGAGTCAGTATGCTACCCTGGAAAAATTGCACACGGCCACATTGAGTCGCTGCTCAAACAGAATATTAAATTCATTTTCTATCCGTGCGCTCCGTATGAGCAGCAGGAAGACCCCGGTGCGGGAAACCACTACAACTGCCCGATAGTCACAAGCTATCCGGAAGTACTGCGCAACAATGTCGATGCGCTCAGACAGGACAAGAGTGTTCTGTTTATGAATCCGTTCCTGCCGATTTACGACAAGAAGCGTCTTGGCGAGCGGTTGTATGAAGAGCTGTCAAAACATTTCTCGGTGACGAAGCAGCAGGTTGAAAAAGCTGTCGATGCCGCGTGGAAAGAAGAGCAGCAGTACCGCCGCGATGTGCAGAACGCAGGCGAGGAAGCGCTTGAGGATGTTATCAGACGCGGTGCAAACGGTATCGTTCTTGCCGGCCGCCCGTATCATCTCGATCCGGAAATCAACCACGGAATTCCTGAAATGATTCACGGACTCGGTCTTGCTGTCTTTACAGAAGACTCTGTCGCGCAGCTCGGCTCAATTGAGCGTCCTCTTCGCATTATCGACCAGTGGACATATCACAACCGTTTGTACAGAGCCGCAAGCTTTGTAAGCGGCATGCCGAACCTTGAACTTGTCCAGCTTACAAGTTTTGGTTGCGGACTTGATGCCGTCACCTCTGATCAGGTTGACGAAATTATGAAGTCAAAGAGCCGCATGTACACGCTTATTAAGATTGATGAAGGAAGCAACCTCGGTGCAGTCCGCATCCGCATCCGCAGCCTTATCGCCGCAGTCAAGGAACGCGAGCGCCACCACCGCACAGCTGTCGTAAAGAGCGCCGCATACCAGCGTCAGGTCTTTACGAAAGAGATGAAGTATACGCACACAATCATCGGACCTCAGATGAGCCCGATTCACTTCCGCATTCTTCAGAAGGCATTCGAATACAGCGGATACAACTTCGTCATCCTCGATGCTGTTGACCCGAAGGCTGTTGAGACTGGACTTAAATATGTAAACAACGACGCGTGCTATCCGTCTATTCTCGTTGCGGGGCAGATGATTTCCGCGCTCGAATCAGGCAAGTATGATTTGAACCACGTGAGTCTGATTATCACGCAGACAGGCGGCGGCTGCCGTGCCACAAACTACATCGGCTTTATCCGCCGTGCTCTCAACGACGCGGGCTGGGGAAGAATTCCTGTCATCAGTCTGAGCGCGCAGGGATTCGAGCAGAACCCAGGATTCAAAGTTACGCTTCCGCTTCTGCACCGCTGCCTGATGTCAATCATTACTGGCGATCTTCTCATGCGCTGTTTGTACCGCACTCGTCCGTACGAAAAAGTTCCGGGCAGCGCGAATGCACTGTACGAGAAGTGGACGGGCCGCGCACAGATTCAGCTCAAGTCGCTTTCAATTCACAAATATCACAAACTGCTTAAAGGCATCGTTCGTGATTTTGATAATCTGCCGCTTCTTCCGATTAAGAAGCCGCGTGTCGGTGTTGTCGGAGAAATTCTTGTTAAGTTCCATCCGACTGCGAACAACCAGATTGTCGAAACAATCGAGCGTGAAGGCGCAGAGTGCGTTATGCCTGACCTTGCAGACTTCTTCTTCTATTCATTCAGCACAGGAATTTTCCGGCACGAGCAGCTTGCGTTCCCCAGGAAGACTGAGCAGAATGCAAAACTGTTTGTGTGGTTCCTTGAGCTGTACCGCAAGTATATGAAGAAAGTGCTCCGCAAGAGCAGACGTTTTGATCCGCCCACATCGATTTACGATTTGATGAAAGGCGTGAACGACATCGTTCAGCTCGGCAATATCACCGGCGAAGGATGGTTCCTTACTGCAGAAATGGTTGAGCTTATTCATTCCGGTGTTCCAAGCATCGCATGTGTTCAGCCGTTTGCATGTCTGCCGAACCATGTGACTGGAAAGGGTATGATTAAGGAATTAAGACGACGCTATCCGGGCACGAATATTTCTGCAATTGACTTTGACCCGGGTTCTTCAGAAGTTAACCAGCTGAACCGCCTCAAACTGCTTTTGAGCAACGCACCGTGCGGCAAGCATCCTGACGAGCTGAAGGACGGAAATGTCTGGACACCCGATGGCGAAGTGAAGCCGACGCTTATGCTTGCTGAAGGCGGAGCAGGATTTATGGATACGGAGCCTGTTGCTTCTATGGTAACACCTGCAGCGACAGACCCGGTGAGTGCAACAGTAGCTGTGAATGCTGATGATACGGCTGCCGGGAAAAAATAAATTTGTTGGATTACTAAGCTGCCGCGGAGGAATATAAAAATGTTGAGACTGCGCCGTTCTTTTGTGAGTTTGATTGCCGCTTTCTGTTTGACGACTCCGCTTTTGTTTGCGGATTACAACAGACTCGGTATTCCCGACTCTTCAGAACTGCGGCGCTCTCTCGGCGATATGTGGCTTGTTGCACCTCTTGAAATTGCGCGGCAGAACCGCACAGAAATCCGCAAGAATGCAATTGGCCAGGAATTTCAGATTCGGCTTGAAGAGCAGGGAACATCGTTCGTTATAATCGTCGCACCGAAAATGAGTCTCGATGTCGATGTGTACACGGAACACGGTATCGAAAAACAAACTGTTTCGACATATCCTGCAGATGCAGCTGGAGCGTGGGTTCTCTCGCGTGACAGTTCCACCGGCGACGCAATTCTTGTCCGCTATTATTTTGCAAAAGACAGCGATGTGTATGTGCAGTTTTCGCCGCAGAATCAAAAGACGCTTGCTGATTTTGTTGTCGCTGGAAGTTATGCTGCCCGTTCTGTCCCTGTTGGGATTCCATTCGACCGGTTTTATACTGCGTCTTTTGATGAAGTTATGTCGCTTACTGCAAAAACACTTCCATGGAAATATGCCGATGTCCGCGGCGATCAGTATCATTCAAACCTGCAGATGGTCGGCATGATAAGAAAAAATCTTGGCCGTATCGTATATGCGGATGACGCTGCGTATGATGAGGACGGACATCCAGTGTATATTTCGAACGGCAGACCGCGCGTTGTTGCTGATAATGAAAAATCTGAAAACATTCTGTCACTTTCTTCCGCTGGATTTGTTAAATGGATAGTAGATGGTCTCGTTGAACCGAAGTCGGGCAGCAATACGCTGCTTGCGCCTCTTACGAAGCGGACTGTTGAATTTAAACCGCAGGGATATGCGGGCATTCGTTCCGAGACAGACGACATTACGTTCACGCTTGACTGGACGCGCAATCTTGCATCAGCATGGCTTTCTGTCCGCACGGGAAGAAATTATTATGCTGATAACTCTGGCGTTGATGTAAAGCTTGAACCGTTCAGTGCAGAGATGACGCAGAACGGCGTTCAGCAGACAGCAGGCTATCTCAAAGACACCGGCTATGCGATTGCAAAAATCCGCTCGCTGCTGTATGTGCTTGCTGTTACTGAACCGACGAACTGCTATCTTGCTGCGGTGCGCCGTCTTGATGCGGGAACTGCACCAGCGGCAGCGCTTCCTGCGGAACAAGGTGTTGCGCCAGCAGCAAAACCGTCTGCTTCAAACGCAAGGTTCGTTCATACCCGGCCTGAACAATACGTGTTCGATCAGACTGCAGTGCTGTTTCCTTGTTTTGATAAAGACGGACGGTTTGCCTGCACTGTATTTGAAAATGGAAATGAGCTGACTCTTGCAGCGTTTGTTTCAAAATATAGAAACTGTTATGTTCATCTGACTCGTGTTCTTACGTCAGATGCGTTTTATCTGCAATAATTATTAATTCCAATCTGCAGAATTAATAATTGTAATTGCTGATTCTGCAGAAAACTGATTGGAGAAACAATTCATGATTAAAAAAATATTCTCTTTGTTTTTGCTCTGTGCAACAGCAGAATTTGCATTTGCTGCCGACGTTGTTTCTGAAATGACCGCTGCGTACAAAAGCGGATTCTATCCGGGAGTAGTGCGCTATGCTGATGAACTTCTGACTTCAGATCCTTCGTCAGTGTTTGCAGGAAAAGCGCTTGTGTACGAGGGCGAAAGCTTGTACCGCATGGGCCGCCGCAATGAAGCTGCTTCTGCACTTGAGCGCGCAAAACAGTTTTCGTCTGATGATGACAATCTTCAGTCGGCGCGCGCATACTGGACGGGTCGTGTTCAGTACGATAATGCCGAATATGAAAAAGCTAATGCTTCATTTTACGAATGCGCGCAGCGTGCTATAAAAGCAGACGGTGATGCTTCCAAAAATAGTTCCGCTGTAAAAAATACTTTTTACGACGATGCGATTCTGTATGCTGCCAGAACGAATGTGAAAATTAATAATGACAAGGAAGCTGTTCCGCTTTTTGAATATGTGATAGCGCACGGAAAATCATATTCTCAGAATGATTATGAAGACAGTGTTCTTGAGCTTCTTTCTGCATACAACCGTACCGGGAACTACAAAAAAACTGAGCAGCTTGGCGTCCAATTTAAAAATCTTTTGTCATCATCAACCGACAATGCAATTCTTTTGTACCGGGGTGATGCGCAGAGCGCGCTCGGCAATTATAAAGCTGCGTATGATTTGTATACGACGGTAATGACAAACGGCACACCGTCGCTTGCAGTTACTGCGCTTCAGCGTGCGTATGCCGTGTCGTCTGCCCATAAAACAGAAGTCGGCGCAGAACCAGGCAGCGTTATTGCGCGCGCAGAAAATCAGTTTGCTTCATATCCTGACCTCGTTGCAGAATTCAGAACCCGGCTCGCAATCGATGCATACAATTCAGGTGACTATACAAAAGCAACTATGTATTTTGACCAGGCTGCACCTCATTCATCACGAGAGAACTTGCAGCTTGCTGCTCTTTACCGTGCAGAAATAGCGCTTAGAACGAGCGTAAGCGGCAGTGGCACTCAGCGATCATTCAGCCAGAATGCGCCAAAAAATGCAGATGATATTCTTTCTCAGTCAGAAAATGCGACATCGCTCGTACCATCTGATTCATTGTATACAACTTATGTTGCGTCACACGCGCGGTATGCGGGACTCGCAGGCAACTGGGCTTCATGCAAGCTTCTTGCTGATTCTGCGCTTTCGCCTGTACCTCCTGCTTCTCCGCTCGAAGGTGACGCTCTTGAAAACACGCGCTACTGGGCATCTCTTGCACGGTATGAAATTGCTGATTTTGAGGGAAGCATAAAAGTCCTCGATCCGCTTTCTCCGCAAAAAGTTGCTTCGTCGTCTTCTCTTTCCGAACAGGATATTGCAGTTTGCATTCTCTATGCGCGCTCGCTTGCAAAAGCAGGGCGTTCGTCAGAAGCAGATCAGATTTTTTACAGTCTCGGTGATGCCGGCAAGCTGCCGAACGACGGACGGATTGATTATACAAAAACTCTTCTTCTTGCAGGTCATCTTATTTCTGCCGGCGTGCAGTCTTCTCTTGCGTCAGGAGGAGAAGCCGATTATCTTTCTGCCCTTGCTTCATTCAACAGACGGCGATGGGGAGACGCGGAGTCAGGATTCAGAAAAAGTCTTACATCAAACGAATTGTCTTCTTCATATAAATCATTTGCACTTTTTTACATGGCATACGCGCAGTACCGCGAAGGAAAAAATGATTTGGCGTATGACAACATGACGCGCTTTATTACAGAAAATAATTCGCATCAGCTTGTGTTCACTGCACGGATGATTGCTGCGCGCGCTGCTGTTCAGAATGCAAACTATAACGCTGCCTATCCGCTTGCAGATGAAGCAGTACGCACTGCGCCGTCGGAAAGCGCGAAACAGGAAGCTGTTCTCTTTAGCGCCGGCGTATACACAGACGGTTCAAAATACGACAAAGCACTTGCAGTCCTTGCGCCGTATCTTACTCTTCATACTGATTTTGGAATTCAGTGCAGGTATCAGACAGCACAGATTGATGTGCAGAAAAAAGATTATGATGCTGCTGACAAAGTGTACGCTTCACTTGCTGCGGAAAAATCAGACAACCAGCTTGTTGAGGAGTCTTCTTACAGACGCGGTGAACTTGCATATACAACAGAAAAGTATGAGTCATGCATACCGCTGTTCGATTCATACCGCAAATCGTATCCGCAGGGAAGATTCTACGATGCTGCTCTGTACTTTACAGCAGATTCTCTTGCCCGCGCCGGTTCTGACGATAAAGCGATGCTCTTGTATCTTCAGCTGATACAGTCGGCGCAGGCGAGTACGTATAAATATGGCGCTGAAAAAAATCTTGTGTCGCTCTATGAAAAGACGGGCGATTACGACAGTGCGCTCAAACAGGCGCAGTCGATGATAACAGAATACGGCGAGCAGGCCCGGACAGACGGCATGGCAGATAAAGTCAAACAGCTTAAGTCTTTGGTAAAAGGCGGAGATGTAAAAATTATTAAGAAAGAAGCTGAGTATGATGCTGCCGGCGGTATAAAAACAGAAAAAGGCCGCGAGATTGGAACGGAACTTGCCGAGTTGTATGCATCGTCGCCGTCATCGCAGAAAAAAGCTGTCGCGCTTGCTGAACAGCTTGCGGTTGTGCAGAAGAAAAACAAAGAAACAGAAAGTGCGTATGCAGCCCGTACTGCGATTCTTCTTGGTACACAGTACCGTATGCAGAATCTTAATAAGAAATCTGCAGAGTGGTATCTTTCTGCAGCTGAATATTTTAGAATGAACAATGATGATGAAAACGCTGCGCGTTCTTTGTACGGCGCTGTCGAGTCGTTTGATGCTGCTGGAATGTACGGTGATTCAAAAGAAACAGCAAAAACACTTTCGTCTTTGTATCCGCAGAGCAAACATGCAGCTGCGGCGCAAACACTTGTTAATAAATAGTGGAGAAGAATATGAAAATAACACAGAAATTAATAATGGCGGTGGCTGCAAGTTTATTGACAGCATCTTTGTCCGCTCAGAATGCAAAAGCTTCTGCAAAAACATCAGCACAAGCCTCATCTTCTGAGGATGAAATTGAATTGCCGGAAGTGACGACTGTTGTTTCCGGTGATGCGCTGACTGCCGGAAAAGAATCGGTGCCTGATTACAGCAAGGTTCTTCCTTCTCCTGAAACAGCGGCTGTTCCGGTGCCTGTGCTTCCAGATGTAAAGTCTCCGGCGCAGAATGAAAAAACAAGTGTGTCATCATCATCCGGTGAAAATAAAAGTGTCTATGCTGAAGGAAAAGCCGGCGGCGGATACCCCGGATATTTTATTGGTGATTTTTCTGTATACAGAGAGCGCGGAGACAAGCCGTTCAGAATTTCCTTTTTCCACGAAAGTGCGGACGGCTTTGCATCAAAGTCTGCGGCAGACGGTTACTTTACACGTACAACAGCAGTGAGCGCAAAACAGTCGTTCATCGGTAAAACAGCACGCGCTGATTTTTCCGCTTCATACGATACTGCAAACGACGGGCTCCAGTCGCGGTCACCTTCTTTTTACGATACAACGCGCCACACATTTGCATGCTCCGGCAATGCTGAGTGGAATCTTCCGCACGGGTTTGCGCTGACAGCAGGTGCTGACGGAAACTGGTACAACAGATACGGCGGAGTTCCTGAAAGCGCAATTGATGCATCTGCCGCAGAGAACGGCGCTACAATAGTCGATATATCTCCTAAACTTTCTGCACAGTGGAATGGAAATGGTTTTGAGATTGCAGTGTCAGGCGCTTACGCAATGCAAAGCAATTTTGGAAATGATGATGCGCTTTCTGCTTCATCAGGTTCGGACAGCGCGCAGAGCACGCACCGCGGCGAGTTTGGTTTTGATGCAGGCTGGCGAGGCGAGGACGTGCACGTGTTTGGACACGCCGGTATCGTGTGCGGAACAGCGATTGGAAATCCGATTATCGTTGCGCCGTGGACACTCGGCGGTGACTGTACGTTTGTTGCGCCTGCTTCTGCTCATCCTGTTTCTTTATCAGCAGAAGGCGGCATCAGCACAGAGCAGGAAAAGTACAGCGCTCTTGAGACAAAATATACATACTCTGTTCTTCAGTGTATTCCGTCAGAAACAACAGACTGGTACGCGCTTGTAAAAACATCTGTGCCTGTGAAAGAAATATTCAGCGTGATCGGCAGCGCAGAGTTCCGCAAAAGCGCATTCGGAAACGGCGTGTGGGAACCGCTGTATGATGAAAGTGCAGCAGCTTCCGGCCTCTACTTTTATGAGCAGAAAGAACGCACTGCTTTTAATACGACAGCAGGCATGACGGCTGCTATTGGAATTGTAACACTTGGCGCTTCATGGAATTCCTATTGGATGCACGTTCCTGCATCTTGTGATCCGCAGAATCTTTTGTTCTCAGCTACAATTCAGCCTGCAGAAGCTCAGTGGACAGCCGGCGCATCATTCAGACTCGCGCTAGGCTCTGATGCAGACTCTGTTCCTGATATCAGCGGCTCTGCCTCTGTGCGCTTGTCACCTGCAATCAGTCTTGCTGTTGAACTTGATGATGTAGTAAAATTAGTGACAAATACAACAAGATCATTCGCTGCGACTGATTATGAGACAAAGAGCGGTCACGGTGTTCTTCTTGTTAAATTCTGGTTTTAATCAGAAAAATTTCTGTGAATAATAATTATTATTAATTTTTTAAGGAGCTGAATTATGTTTGCAATTATTAAATCAGGCGGAATTATGATGATTCCGATTATTCTTTGTGCAGTCGCCGCAACGTTTATTATTATTGAGCGGTGCGTATATTTTTCTTCAGTAAAAAAACGCGATGCAAAACTTAAGCAGGAACTTAATCATGCGCTTGAGACGCGCGACTTTTCTGCTGCAGAAGTAAGCTGCATTGCTGCCGGCACACCGACAGGACAGGTGATTAGAAAAGCGCTGAGCTCGCGCAAATTGCAGGAAGCTGATGCAAAGGAAGTTATTGAGTCAGAAATGGAAGCTGTCGTTCCGCAGTTTGAGCATCTGCTCACGTTACTCGGAACAATTGCGAATATTTCAACGCTTCTTGGACTTCTCGGAACTGTTACGGGAAACATAAAAGCATTCGGCATTCTCGGACAGGGCGGAACAATGGGTAATCCTGCAATTCTTGCTGGCGCAATCGCTGAAGCTCTTGTAACAACTGCTGCCGGTCTTTTCGTTTCAATTCCGTCTGTCGTATTCCATAACTTTTTTGTTTCGCGTGTCCATCATTGTGTAACAGATATGGAAACAGAAGTGACAGAAATCATGCTTAAACTTTCAGGCAAGGTGCTGTAATGCGTATACGCAGAAAAAATGATATAGGAGTCAATGTCGATCTTACGCCGATGATCGATGTTGTCTTTCAGCTTATTCTCTTTTTCCTCGTCTCAACAACATTCGCCGTTCTGCCGGGAATCAGTTTGAATCTGCCTGAAAGCACGACTGCTCAGAGTACCGATATCGGCGGAATTACAATTACTGCGACGGAATCCGGGAAACTTTTCTTCAATGACGAAGCAGTGACGCTTGAGTCGCTTGGGAAAAAACTTGCGTCATTCGACACAAACGGAAAAAAGAAAGAAGAGTATCCGGTGACGCTTGAAGCTGATGACAAAGTGACGAACGGAACAATTGTTCACGTGTTCGACGTTCTGCGCGAGAACGGCTTTGTATCAGTCAACCTTCGGACAACGGAAAATAAATAATATGAATGATATGAACGGAACAAACATGGTGAACACATCATCACCTGCTGTGCATTCTGCATTCGATATTCGTGCATACTCAGATAAGAGCGGTGTTCTCGGAACAATTCTGTTCTGGCTTATTATGATTCTGCTTCTTGTGCTTATTCCCGTCATGCCTAAAAAGCCGGTGTATAAGACTGTGCAGATTCATCTTGCGTCATCGTCTCCAGTGCGGTCCGTCATTCCTGTACAGGAAAAGTCGCCTGCTCCTGCGATTGCGGATTCTAATCCTGCCGAAAAACAGGCAGCCGCTGTTCCTGCAAAAGCACAGGCAGCCAAAGAGGAAGCGCCGGCGAAAGCTGCTCCTGCAAAAAAATCTGCGTCTGCAAAAACAAAAACAGTTTCTCCTAAACAGGCTCTGCCGAAAGCGCCCGCACAGACAAAAGCGCCTGCACAAACAAAGACTCCCGCGAAGCAGGTGCTCCAAAAAAGTGTAGAGGAGCTGATGGCGGAAAACAACGCGCCGAAGAAAAAACAGGCGCAGTGGGATGAAAGCGCATTCTCCGATTCTGCGGAAGTGTCGAGTTCGTCATCATCTGCATCTGCTGTATCAAATGCTGCTGTTAAAAGTGTTGCTGCTCTCGAAGGAACAGCGGCTACCGGTTCATCAAACGCAGCGAACACTGCGCGCTCGTCGTCATCTTCATCTGCACGGGCAAACGGAAATGCAGAGGCGGGAAGCGCGACGAAAGCTGCGCTCGGCACTATTTCGTCAGCAACATATACGCAGCATTCCGGCAACGGTGTTTCTTCAAGCGCAACGGTGAATACTGGAACAGATTCTTCAGGAAACGTTTCGCTTCAAATGGATGACGGTGCTCCGCGCGCTCTTATTGATCCGAAAAAACCTGCTATTTATCTTTCTGAGGAAGCTGCAAAAACAATCGACAGCCGCAAAGATGTCGTGATTAAATTTGATGTGACTGCAGAAGGAAACGTTCCTGTTTCCGGCATTACAATTACACCTGCATCAAGTTTTACTCCGCTCGTTCAGAAAGAAATCAGAGACCAGATTGCATGGTGGCGTTTTCAGGCTGCATCGACTCCCGGAAAAGCTACGATCAAATATACAGTAAAACCTGCTGACTGATAGCGGACGGTATCTATCGACACCGCCCGCGTGATTTTGTATAATCACACTATGAAAACTGACGTTACGGTAATTGCGTTTGATATTGACGGTACACTTTATCCGGCGTGGCGTCTTTATGTGAGAGTCATACCGTATTTTATTTCTCATCTTGGATTCTTTTTACATTACAATCGCGTCAGAAAAATTCTCCACTGCACTGCACCTCTTCCGGATTTTTTTGAATATCAGAGCAGACTTCTTGCGCTCGAACTCGACTGCACTGTCGACGAGGCAAAAGGTAAAATCAAAACAATTATTTACGACGGTCTCAGACCTTATTTCAACAGAATTAAACCGTTTAAGGGAATGACAGAAACTGTCTCTGCGTTCAAAAATGCAGGCTACAAAATTGCACTCCTTTCAGATTTTCCGCCTGCGCAAAAGGGCGGTATTTGGGGTGTCGTTCCGTATTGTGATCTTATTATCGGAACGGAAGATATAGGCGCCTTAAAACCGTCTCTGTATCCGTTCGGAATTATGGCGCGTCTTCTTGACGTTCCGCAGAATAAAATTCTGTATGTCGGCAACAGCGTAAAATACGACGTGAAGGGCGCAAAAGCTGCCGGTATGCAGGCTGCATATCTTCTGCCATTGTGGAGAAGAGTGCTTCATTGTCCGCTCAAACAGGCTGACATTTGCTTTTCGAACTATCGCCAATTAAAAGACATTGTGTTACAATAAAAAAAGATAGACAGCCGAATTTTAGAATTTCGGATCTATCGGGTGGGGAAAAAAAGTGGTTCTTCTCGCAACTATTATTTCAGTGACGGTTTCCGTCGCGCTTATTCTCGTATTCAGACAGCTTGATAAAGACAACAACTCAATGGATAAAGTCAAACGGTATGCTGATAAACGTCAGGCCGATTTTGACGCGTATTTTAAGGAAAAGGCTCAGGTTCTAGCAGGTGCTTCTGCCGATGTGGATGCACGCCAGACTGCCGCAGGAGCTGCTGTACGCCGTCTCGAAAAGCAGATTGAAGAATTCAAAACGATGTCTGCGAATTTTGACAAAAACTTTTCTGAAATCGACACGATCAGCCAGCGTATCACCGCTTACGATAAATCGCTCGGCGAGCTTGTCGACATGACTGCAAAAGTTGAAGAAAATTTGCAGCGTGTAAAAAATGAATCTGCCATCGTTGACAAGATGAATACAAAAATCGACGAGCAGAGGAAAAAGGTTGATGCGCTTGAAAAAGCATTGCCGTCAATCGAAGCTGAATTCAAAAAACAGAACAATGATAATCTCAAACTGATTGGAACAGAACTTCTTTCTCAGTACAAGACAATAGCTCAGCAGCTTGATGATTCAGTAAAGTCATCATCACAGCGCAGCGACGAAGCTCTTGCAAAAATCGATCAGGGAATCAAGCGCGCATACGACGAAGCTGCGCAGAAGGCAGCTGCGCTTGAGGATACAGCATTCAAACATCTGAGTGAGCAGGCTGCGCAGCGCAGCGATGCGTACCGCAAGGAAGTTGACGACCGCTCGAAAGAACTTGAGTCAGAGCTCGAGAGCCGTATCGCAGATGCGACCAAACTTATTAATCAGAAAGCAGAAGAATTTGAAAACTCTGTTGAAGAAAGAACTTCTGCTCTCGGCGATGAATTCTCGCGCAAGACGAATGGATTCAGCGGTGAGCTTAAGACGAAACTCGATGAGCTTAACAAGCAGTTCTCAGAGTCGCTTGCGCTTGCAAAGCAGACTGCAGTAGAACTTGCAAATGAAGTGAACGGAAACGGTAAGACTCTTGAATCACTCCGCGACTCTCTCGAAAAACAGACGGCAGAACTTCAGGAACGCTACACGAATCTGTTTGAAAAAGCAATCGGTGACGCTGATGCAAAAGAGACTGCTGCGTACACAAAGTTCCAGGATTTAACAAATAAACATCTCGACACATATAAGACTTCCATCGAAGACAAAGTAAACACGATGCAGACGAACATCAGTGAAAAACTTGCTGCGATGAAAGCGCAGAACACAGAAACATCTGCCGATTTGAAAAAACAGAACAGCGAATCGATTGCTGCTCTCAAGCAGACAAATGCAGAATCAATCGCTGCATACAAAGCGCAGAATGCAGAAACAACTGCCGAACTTAAACAGCAGCATGCACAGACGCTTGCTGAACTTAAGCAGCAGACAGAAACTGCGCGTGCAGAAATGGAATCTGTGATTGAGCAGATGAAGAAAGATTACACTGATGCGGAAGCTGGTGCTTCAGAAACCGCTGCAAAAATTGAAGAGCGCACAAGCAGTGCGGAAGCAAAGCTCAAGGAATTTGAAGAAAAATCTAATGCCAGAATTACCGAGATCAATGGTCTTATTAATGACACGATGAAAAAACTTTCTGCTGCATACGACAGCAAACAGACAGAACTTCTTTCTGTTGTTGACAAACAGCTTGAAGAATACCGCAAGAACATTGAATACCGGTTCGGCAAACTGGAAACAGTTGGCACTGATGTTGATGCTCTTGAAAAAGGACTTCGCACAGCTCTCGCTCAAGTGCAGAAAAAAGTGCTTGATGACTTCAATGCATTTACGGGCGAGCAGCAGGGACGCCAGAAAGAATTCGAAACAACTGTTAAGAACGACTCGGAAGCTCTTGCCGGACAAATTGCCGACCTTGAAAAAAATCTCGACAGCATCAAGGCTACTGCAAGCGACAACGTGAGCGCGACACTCAAGGACTTTGAAGACAACTTTGGCGCTGACCTCAAGAAACGCGGAAGCGCAATTGACGAGCAGCTTGATTCATGGAAGATTGAATTTGACAACCGCCTTTCCGTTCTTGGCGGCGACTACGAAAGCAAGCAGCAGACACTTGCAGCAAAATACAGCGACGAGCTTAAAGAGCAGCTTGCATCGATTCAGGAAAAGAACAGAGACCAGACAACACGTTTCGAGGATTCGATTAAAAAATCACAGGACGAAGTTCAGGGCAAAATCAGCGAGGTTGAACAGCAGCTTCGCGCCTTTACCGAAAAGTACCGCGCTGATTTGCAGACGGCAACAGAGTCTTCTGATGCAACAGTAAAATCGACGCTCGACAGTTACAATACAAAAGTTTCTGAGCAGCTTGCAAAAGCAGAAAAAGACGCGAATGCAAAACTGGAAACGCTGGAGCAGAAAATCACTGAGCGGCAGGATACGAATACAGCCGGCATTGATGCGCTTGTAAGCGACTTCAATGCATGGCGCACGCAGCTCAAGCAGCAGTTCGAGGAGACAAGAACACTGTTCGGCGGTCAGCTTGGCGGTCTCAAGACTTCATCAGACCAGAAGCTTGAAGAACTCAAGGCAACATTCGATCAGAGCATCAGTGAGTATACTGACAAGACAAAGGAACAGCAGGATTCTATTTCTGCGTCAATCAAGTCTCTCAGCGAGCAGGTTGAGCAGTCTGTTGCCGGTTACAAGGAACGCTCGGAAGAGATTCTTGCAGAACAGCAGAAGATGTACGAAGACATGCTTGCTGAAACACAGAAGCGTGTAAAAGACCAGAGCGCAGATGCAGACAAGACGCTTCGTGACCTCAAGGCGCAGATTCAGTCGGTAACAGAAGACAACGAAGCGCGCCAGGCAAAGATGGTTATGAAGATGCAGAACGATGCAACAGACTTGCAGACTCGCATGAGCGAAATTGACAAGCAGGTCAAGGCGTTCTCTTCACAGATGCAGGTATACGAAAAAGCAGACCAGCTCAAAGCTCAGCTTGAGACGCAGCTTGCAGACCTCAAGAATGATTTGTCTAAGGTAGATACATATCAGACTGTGATGAGTGAGCTTGATGCGAACTTCAAGTCAATCCAGAAGATGAGTTCTGATGTCGACCAGAAATTAACAAGATTCAGCACTGAAAAAAATAAAATTGATTCGCTTGAAAAGGATTTTAACCGTCTTGTCGATTTGAGTGGAACAATGGACCAGAAGATCAGTGAGCTGCAGACGACGAATGACGATCTCCAGTCGATTCAGCTTACTGTGCGCAAGTTCCAGGATACGCTTGGTGATATTTCTTCACGGTACGATCGTCTCGAGAAGAAACAGGATGTCATTGAAAAAGTTTCCGATGACGTTGACAAGACGTTTGAAAACCTCAAGGCGCTTGAGCAGCGTCTGACCGATGCAACAAGACAGACATCATCTATACCGGAACAGATTGCTGCGGTGCAGAAGAACGTCGATACAATTATGTCGGGCAGCAAAAAGATTAACGAGGCTGTCGACAAAATCACATCGCTTCAGTCTGTGATTGAAGAAACAGATAAACGTGTTGAAAAAATTCAGACTGCGCGCGAAGGAATTGGACGCACAGAGACAAGGCTGCAGGAACTTTCAAAGGACATTGACGACAAGTTCCAGCTTCTTGCAAAGCTCACAAAAGCTGATGTTGAGAAGCATCCGAGCGCAAAGAGCGACAGGCTTGGACCTCAGGACAAAGAAGCGATTATCCGCTTAAAGAGACAGGGATGGACAGTTGAAGAAATTGCCCGTTCGATGAAACGCAGCGAAGGCGAAATTGAGCTTGTTTTGGAAATGGGAGCTGATAAGTAAAAGCACAACGGGATGTCAGATGATGGCATCCCGTTTTTTATTTTTCCAGCAGGCAGGTGACCCACGCTTCAACTGCGCGGCCTTCACCGATGTCACCAAGTTTTTCTCCGGTTTTTGCCTTAACAAAAATCTGGCTTTTATCGCAGCCGAGCACTTCTGCAATACGGTTGCACACTTGATCTCTGTACGGCAGAAACTTCGGCTGTTCGAGCGCAATTACGCAGTCCATGTTTATTAATTTCCAGCCGGCAGCAGTAATTTTATTCCATACAGTTTTTAAGAGCATGCACGAGTCTGCGTCTTTCCACTGCGGATCAGACGGCGGAAAGAATGAACCGATGTCGCCTAAACCTGATGCGCCGAGCAGAGCGTCTGTAACGGCGTGAAGAAGCACATCGCCGTCGCTGTGTCCGTCTTCACCTTTGTTAAACGGAATAACAACGCCGCCGAGCACAAGTTTTCTTCCTTCAGTAAGGCGGTGAAGATCATAGCCGAGTCCGGTGTGTATCATCTTTTTCTCCTGCTCATGTTGTATATCTTCCGGGTACGTGATTTTTTTGTTTGCGCTGTCGCCGGGAACTACATGCACGCGGGCATTTGTTTTGTCCGCCGCATACGTATCCCATATTTCTGTGTCATCAGTATATTCTTTTTTTTCTGCAGCAGCTTTTCTGTGGGCAGTAAGCAGCGGCGTAAGACGGAATACTTGCGGTGTCTGTACTGCCGCGAGCTGCGAGCGCACAAGGTGGCGTACAATCATTCCGTTTGAATCAACTTCTTTCTGTGTGTCGACAGGCTGAAGCGCTGGAACTGCAGCGCCGTATGTTGAAGCTGCAAGCGCGGTGTCATTAATAATTTTTGCCGTGACAAACGGGCGCGCAGCATCGTGAATAAAAACGAGCGGGTCTGAAGAGCCGGTGCATGCAGTTCCTTTTTCGTGTGAAGTGAACCATGTCTGTACTGCTTCGAGCGCATTGAGTACAGATGACTGGCGGGTAGAACCTCCGCGAACAAAAATGACAGCCGTGAGTTCGTGTGAATTGTTTTCTGAATTTTGTGTGTATCTTATTAATTCTTTGTCTGCAAAAAAAGCAGCTTTGCACTGTGTGAGCGCAGTGTCATCATCAATTTTATTTTCATGGAAAGGATAAGTAACAACAACAAGCGGAAAGTGAATAGTCTCTAAAAAAATACGGGCGGCCGATGAAAGCACCGTACCGCCGTTCAATGGAATGTATTCTTTTTTATGAGCAGGTACTCCGCTTGTGGCGGAGCCCATGCGTGTAGAAGAGCCGGCGGCAGTCAGAATGAGAGCCGCTGGGATTTCAGACTTCGTCGGTATCGGCGTCGTCCGCTTCATCATCATCATCTTCTTCATCGTCATCAGAATCGTCGGCGTCGTCAGAGTCATCAGCATCATCTGCAGAATCATCAGAACTGTCGTCTGCTGAATCATCTCCGTCGTCGGAATCATCGTCAGAGTCTGAGTCGTTATCTTTCTCGTTGTCGATTTCTCCGAACTCATCGTCGTCATCATCATCGTTTGCGTCGATGACGGCTTTCTTTTCATGAGTTCCGCCGAGCGGTTCAAGTTTTGCATGAAGCATTGATTCGACTTCTTTTGCAGATTTATCCATAGCAAAAGAAATTTCATCTTCAAGAAGCTTCTTCGCGCTGTCATACAGTTTGCGCTCAAGAATCGGAAGTTCCTTTACCTTCGAGCGGTGATACAAACAGCGGACGATGCTTGCGATGTCTTCAATGCTGCCTTTTTTTAGCAGATCAAGGTTCATCTGATAGCGGAGCTTCCAGTCTGATGTAACAGGCTCAACATCCTCGCCGAGCATGTCGAGTGCTTTCTGTGCTTCTGCGGCAGAAACAATCGGGCGGATGCCGAGAGATTCTGCGTTGTCAACAGGAACCATGACAATCATATCTGAGACTTCAAGATAAATCTTGTAGTACAGTGTCTTTTTGCTCTGGAAGGGTCTTTCAAAAATTTCAGTGATTTTGCCAACACCCTGGCTGGGATAAACGACCTTCTGGTCGACTTTGAACTTGGTGTTCTTTTTGTTCATATTCGCAAATAGTATCACAAAAACACTGGAAAATCAACGTGTTATCTGCTATACTTAAAGCAACCGGTTCAGGGGTTCCGTATGGAAGGGGATCGGCATGATTTTACAAAAAATCATAAATACGTTTTTAGGAAGAGAAAATGAACAAAGTTGAACTCATTGATGCTATTGCTGACGAAACAAGCCTTTCAAAGAAAGATTCAGAAGCTGCTCTTAAAGCATTCATTACAATCGTTAGTAAACAGCTTGCAACAGGAAAAGAAGTTCAGTTGATTGGTTTCGGTACATTCGGTGTTGGCAAACGCGCAGCACGCACTGGCCGCAATCCGAAGACTGGCGAGACAATCAAAATCAAGGCTTCAAAGTCACCGAAATTCAAGGCTGGAAAAGCACTTAAAGATCTTTGCAACAAGAAATAATTTTCCAATTTTGATGCGATGAAAACGGATGATGCACCAGATGCACATCCGTTTTTTTTATGCCCGTCAGGAAAAAGTTTTGTGTTATAGATACATTTTTTGTACTATTTTCAATTAAATGTGATAAAACAGTAAATTATGTTTACGTATGCTTGCATAGTTTTTATATTTCATATATAGTTAAAGAACAAGCTGCGGAAACATGGGTTTTCGCGCTGTGATGCAGATACTTTTTTTACACGACTGTAAGAATCAGTTTCTGCTAAAAAGTACAGAGGCATTGGGCTTCTGTCAATTTACGGCTGTATCAGATTACAGCTGCGCGTGTTACAAGCTTTTATTAATCGCTCGGAACGTTCGTTCCCTTGCTGAACTCTTTTCTTAAAAAAATCCTTTTTTTAGGTTTACGGTTTTCTGCGATTCCCAAAGGCTCAATGCACGCCGAAGGGATACATTAAAATGGAAGAAGAAATCTCTTTTGAAGACCTCGGTCTCGATGAAACGACCCTGGCTGCCGTGGAACGGAAGGGCTTTAAAGTCCCGTCTCCGATTCAGGTACTGGCTATTCCGCGCCTTTTAAATGGCGACTCGAATATTATTGCAAAAGCACGTACAGGCACTGGAAAGACTGCTGCGTTCGGTCTGCCGATTGTTCAGACAATCCGCGAGCCGAGCGACCACGTACGCGCTCTGATTCTTGAGCCTACGCGTGAACTCGCTGTTCAGACATGCACTGAGCTGCAGTCGTTTACGACAGGACAGTTTCCACGCGTAACAGTTCTGTACGGCGGTGCTTCGTACCGCGATCAGATTCACGACCTCAAAACTGGCGTGGAAATCGTCGTAGGAACTCCGGGACGCGTTCAGGATCACATCAGCCGCGGAACACTCAAGCTCGATAAGATTGACTACTTTATTCTCGACGAAGGCGACGAAATGCTCGACATGGGATTCGTCGACGATATCGAGGCAATTTTTGCAAAAGCAAATCCTGCCAGCCGCATTCTTTTGTTCAGCGCGACAATGCCTGCACCGATTTTAAAGATTGCGCAGAAGTTCATGGGCGAGTACGAAATCTGCGAAGAGGAAGGCGTCGTTGATGAGCCGCTCCTTATCGATCAGAAATACTGGTTCGTCCGCGAGAGCGATAAGATTGAAGCGCTTGTTCGCCTCATAGATATTTCTCCGGACTTTTATGGACTTGTGTTTACACAGACAAAGAACGACGCGGACACAGTGAGCCGCATGCTCGATGAAAAAGGATACGATGTCGCGGCACTCCACGGTGACATTCCGCAGGGACAGCGCGAAAAGATTCTCGCACGGTTCCGCAGCAAGAAGACTCGTGTTCTCGTTGCAACAGACGTTGCGGCTCGCGGCATCGATATTTCAGGCTTAAGCCACGTTGTTAATTTCTCGCTTCCGTTCGACGGCGCAACATATGTGCATCGTATCGGACGTACAGGCCGCGCAGGTGCTACTGGATGCGCAGTAACATTTGTGAGACCCGAAGAGCGCAGAAAACTTGAATACCTCAAGGCTGCAATCAAAAGAGCAGCAAAAGGCGAGATGTCAGAAGGCGGCGTTCCCACAATCGAGGAAGTCCTCGAAGTAAAGCGCGCGCGCATGCTTGAAGAACTTAAAGAAAAAATAGGATTAGTCAAACCGGCGCCCGTGCCTGCAGCTGAATCAGCGGAGAATGCTGAAGGAAAATCAGATGCAGCGCAGTCGGACAATGATGAGATTATTCCGATGCCTGAAGAGACAAAGCCGGCATCAAATGAAGGCGCAGACACTGCTGCTGCAGAGAATGATGATGCCGGTAAAAATGCGGATGCTGCTGGAAGCGGTGACGCTGTTCAGAATACAGATGCCGGCGAAAGTACAGATGCCGACGGCGCTGACACAGATGCTGCGGCCGAAGAGACCGATGATCTTTCTGCTGCAATGGCAGTCGCTGTTGCCGATGCCGCTCCTGTTCCTAAGCTTAACAAAGTTTCTCCGCTGTACGAAAAGATGGCGGCGGAACTGTGCGAAGGACAGAATGCGCAGTCAGTTCTTGCGAACATACTTGCAGTTACATACGGAAAATCTCTTGATGAATCACACTACGGCCGTTTAACCGCAGTTAAAGTTTTCAATACCGGAAATCAGCTTCGCCTGTACGTACAGATGGGACGCAGAGACGGAGTGAATCCGCGCGCAGTTGCTGAATATTTCAGCGATCTGCTCCATATTCCGGGACGTCTTGTTGACCGCATCGACATTGCGGAAAACTTCTGTCTCGTAAGTCTTCCTGTTGACGCCGCAAAGAAAGCGCTTGAGCTTTCAAAACGGGGCGGAGACGTTCCCGCTATGCACATTGACTCTAAGAGCGAGGGAGAGGAAGGCGGCGGAAGACGCGGCGGACACAGCTTCGGCGGCGGAAGACGCGGCGGTTTTGGCGGCGGTGACGGCGCAGAACGCGGCGGACACGGTTTTGGCCGTGGCGGAAGAAGCTTTGGCGGTGCAGAGCACGGCGGACGCGGCGGCTATCGCGGTTCGCGTGATAGTGAAGGCTCATCAGAGCGCAGTGACGGCGGTGCAGAACACAGTTCCCGCGGACGCGGTTCACGCTTTGGCGGATCACGGTTCGGCGAAAGCGGACATGAATCATCAGGCGAAAGAGCTGGCCGTTACGCTGTAGCAAAAGGCGACGGAGACTCACGCAAACGCGGCGGATATCATAAAGACGGCGCGTCGCGCGGAGACGGCTACAAGAAGAGCAAGGCTCGTGCCGGTGTCCACACACCCACAGAACGGAGCGCTGCATCTTCCTATAAGAAGTCTGCTTCAGCTGACAATGAATATTAATTGATTAATTGATAAGCGATGAAGGCGGCATTTGTGAAATAAAATTCACGGATGCCGCCTTTTTTATGTCAAAATTATTTTACGATTCTTGAAAATACTGCAAGCAGCAGTACGCTTAAAAGCAATATGCAGCCGAAAATTGCCGCAATGATTTTTGTGTGCGCCGGAAAAAAGAAGCACAGAATGCCGGTGACTGCGCACATGAGCGCTATAGCTTCAAGCCAGCGGCCTGCGACGTGCGTTGTGTTTTCTTTGAGTGAAATCTCACGCGCTCGTTTTTGCTCATCGTCACTGTTGCCGTTCTCTGGCACTTCGGCTGTGGAACCGACTCTGTTGAATCCTTTGAACATTTTATTGTCTTTTTTGGTGAGCAGAATATAGCTGTAAAAAAGCATGACGCCGCCCGCGTATAAAAAGACGAGCAGCGTAGCAATGCGTGTCATCATAATCTGACGGGAACTCCTGCTTTGTTAAGCGCGTCTTTTATTGAGCCGACTGTGTATTCGCCTGAGTGAACCATGCTTGCGATAAGCGCAGCGTCTGCCTTGCCTTTGGTGAGCACGTCTGCAAGATGAGCCGGTGTGCCGCCTCCGCCTGACGCTATAACGGGAACGCTCACTGCTTCTGCAATCATGCGGGTGAGGGGAATTTCATATCCAGTCTTCATGCCGTCTGCGTCGATTGAGTTGAGAACGATTTCGCCGGCGCCGAGTTTTACCGCTTTGCATGCCCATTCGCGCGCATCGAGCTCTGTCTTTACGCGCCCGCCGTTTATGTATACACGGTAGCCGGAAGGACATGTGTTGTCGCGCGCTGCGTCCATGCCGAGCACAATGCACTGGTTTCCGAATACGCGCGCCCCCTGTGTTATCAAATCGGGATTCTTTACGGCCTGCGAGTTCAGGCTGATTTTTTCTGCGCCTGCAAGAATTGTGGAGCGGATGTCGTCGAGTGTGCCGATACCGCCGCCGACGCAGAACGGAATAAACACCTGGCTTGCAACTCGCGCAATAAGGTCGAGAATCGGTCCGCGTCCGCGCGCGCTTGCCATGATGTCGTAGAACACAAGCTCATCAACACCCTGCTTGTAGTATTCGGCTGCCATTTCTACAGGATCGCCGATGTCTTTGTTATTCTGAAACTTAACGCCTTTTGTCGTGCGCCCGTCTTTTACATCGAGGCAGATGACTATTCTTTTTTTCAGCATGATTCGCCTCCGATGTCAGCCTGCACATAATTGCGGAGAATCTGCATTCCTGCCAGTCCCGATTTTTCCGGGTGGAACTGGAATGCGGTGACTGAGCCGCACGAAACGCATGCAGGAACTTTACAGCCGTAGTCAGCGGTCGCCTTGATGATTGAGGAATCTGTCGGCTGAATCAAATATGAGTGAACGAAATAAAAATCTTTGTTTGCGCTTACGCCGTTGAAAAGCGGGGAGCCGCCGTTGACAAACGACAGGTTGTTCCATCCCATGTGCGGAACTTTGAGAGTGATGCTTTCTGCTTTCGCTGATGTGTTATGTGTACTGGCGCTGCATCCCTGTTCTTTCCACACATTTTCAAAATGTCTGATTTTTCCTTTGAGAATACCGAGACATTCTGTGTCGCCTTCTTCTGAATATTCGAAGATAATCTGCGAGCCTAAGCAGATGCCGACAATCGGTTTATTCTCAAGCGCCCATTCGCGCAAGAAAGAGTCGAATCCGGTGAGCTTGAGCTGCTGCATAGCGTACGCCGCATCGCCCACACCGGGAAAAATAAGCCTGTCGCATGAAGCGAGGTCGGAAGGCTTTTTTGAAAGAATGAACGGCGCCTTGAGTGAGGCAAGCGCTCGCTCGACGCTGCGGATATTTCCCGCGTTGTAGTCTACGATTCCTGTCATGCGAAAAATTCTAGCGGGCGGGCGTTTTATAGTCAATACGGTTTATATTGAATAAGCGGCGAATTTTGCCGATATTAGAAGCATGAGTCTTGCAACAATTATGCCTGTCGTTAAGACAGTTCTATCAGATAAACGCGTTATCATCGTAGCAATCTTGGTATTTCTGTACCTTGATTTTGTTTGTTATGTCGTTCACTATCGGAAAAAGCCAAAGCAGCCGAGAGTTAGAAAAGTTTCAGTTGCTCCTGCACCCGCTCCGGCAGCAGAAGGCTCGGCTTCCGGAGGACCTTCAGAATCTGCCGGCACTCCTGCCGCAGCAGAAAAAGCTCCTGCCGCTGCTTCTTCGGCAAAAAAGAAATAATTTTTTTTACATGGTGCTGCGGCGCAATGTCGACTTTCTTAAGCCACAAACCGCCGCAGACTTCGATTTTTTGTTCTGAAATAAGCTGAGTGACTATTTCTGACGCATCAGCAGCTTCCCAAACTCTCATTTTAAAAACTGCCATATCTTTTTTATTCAGCAAATCAACAATTTCCGGCACAAGTTCTTCTCTCGTATAAAGCCGTCTGTGTTTTTTTATAAACGACAAAACACTTTCTGCGTCATCTGCTTTGTGCGAAAGTATTTTTCCTGCACGGTGAGCGTCGCACCAGTCGCATCCGCTGCACGAGCTTTTTTCTCCGCTGAGGTAGTCGAGCAAAAACTGACGCCTGCATCCGTCAAGCTCCGCAAAATCACCCATGACACGTTCTCTGCTTCCCTGCGGTGACTGTCGGTGGAATACGTGGTCAGCATGGTTCCAGAGGAGAATAGATTTTACATTGTCGTCGGGGTTGCGTCCGGCTCGTCCTGCCTGCTGGATAAAATTTTCAAGCCGGTCGCCTGCGCTGTCCATTTGAACGACTGTGTAAATATTCTTCTTGTCGACGCCCATCCCGTACGCGCAAGTAGCTGCGAGGATTCCGTCCGTGCTTTCCATAAACCACTTCTCGATATTTTTCTTTTCTTCTTTTGTCATTCCGGCGTGATAGAATTTTGCTTTTCCCTGTCCGAAATAGGCGGTAAGAAATCGTGCCGTGTCTTCTGTTCGCCGCCGTGTTCCGCAGAAAACAATCATTGGCCGCCGCTCCTCCACGGCAGCCCTGAGCACTGCTTTTTTCTTTGCATACGCGTACCGCACTTCATAGTGAATGTTCGGTCTGTCCCCTGCGCTCTGCACAAGATGCGCGTCGCCGTCGAACAGCACTTCGGACACACGCTTAAGCACAACAGGGCTTGCTGTTGCCGTGAATGCTGTTACGACTTTTACGCCGAGTTTCTTAATAATTATGCCAAGCGTGAGATATGCAGGACGGAATGAATCTCCCCATTCGCTTACACAGTGAGCTTCGTCGATTGCAACGTGCGCAATGTGACATTTTGCAAGGCGGTTAACGAGCGATTCATTTTGCAGCACTTCCGGGTTTGCGAGTATAACGCGTGCTTTTCCAGAGACAATCTTTTTAAAATTTTCCTCACGTTCTTCCGGCGTTTGGCTTCCTTTGAATGTGACGCACAAAAGATTTC
>LAHS01000242.1_pt1 | contig 36290 bp, 34 predicted proteins | sample 329651 | NCBI WGS metagenome assembly LAHS01 (sample SAMN03275699, study PRJNA271635) | activated sludge metagenome | isolation source: sample C-1 Sludge from hydrolytic chamber (first chamber) of Anaerobic...
AAAAGATACAGGTGGTTGAAGCCGTCTTTCTGGCTTTGGAGGATGAACTTGCTGCTGTCCCAGGGTAGAAAAAGGATGGGATGGAGGGGCTCCACGTACTTTGCATCGGTCTCCCGATACAGCTCCTTCAGCTTTTCGCCCGTCTGTGCGTTGTAACTCACGAGCTTGCAATCATTCTGATCGCGGTTCAACTCGAACAGGTAAAGCGTCTTGGAGTCGGGACTCCAGCTGATATTCGTGAAGTACCGGTCGGTCGGGTCGCCAGCTTTCAGGTACACGGTCTTCTTCTTTTCCGCGTCGTAAACGCCCACTGTAACCTTGTGACTGGTTTCTCCGGCCATGGGATATTTATCCGGCTGGTACGTTGCCATGCGCTGGAAGATGTCCACCTGCGGGTAATCTTTCACCATGCTCTGGTCCATCCGGTAGAATGCCAGCTGCTTGCCGTCGGGCGACCAGTATGTACCTTTGCTGATGCCGAACTCATCCCGGTGCACACTTTGGCCGTAGACGATGTCCCGAGAGCCATCAGTGGTGAGCTGCTGCTCATGTCCGGCGCCGTCGGTCACATAGAGTTGGGCGTCTCTCACAAAGGCCACGCTCCTTGAGGCAGCGCACCAGTCGGCATGCGATTGGCCCGGCGTGTCCTGGCTCCATTCCATTTTCTTCTTACGGAAGTTGTAGAGCACGCGCTTCCGGCCGTTCTCTACGAGTGCGAGCGGCTTGTCTGGGTAGGGGAAAGAGGCGTTGTAGAGGGCGTGGAAATCAGCTGCGCCGTTGGCTTTGTTGAGCTCGGCCAAGGTGAAAAGCGGCGTTTCGCGGCCTGTCTGTTTATTAATAAGGTGGCAACTCTCCACGTCCAGCCGCACCAACTCATCGCCCCACCAGCCGTACCACTTGTTCTGGGGAACCATGTTGCGGTAGTTGGTGCCGCCGAAGTTCAGATCTTCGAGTGTAAATTGCTTGAGTTCCTGTGCCATTGATGACTGAAAGCAGAATGTAAGCAGCAGAACAGTCAGCACGAAGCCGGCCGTTGAGAGGCGTCCACCTGCCGGATGGATTGCCGAATTAGCTGTCATGGTCGAATCTCCTGTTCTTTTTTGCAAACCCGCCACGCTTGTCTCCCTTGTCGAACTTGCGCTTGCCGTCGCGTTCGTCGAAGCGTCTGCCGCCTCTGCCTTCCGGCTTTCGGGCGTCTCGGTCGTTGAACCTGCGCCCCCTCCGGTCGTCAGTACGGCGCTCGCTGCGGTCTTTCCATTCCCGTCGCCCGGGCCTTTCGTCGTCGTGATTGCCGAAGGAGTGGAACTTGAACGAGCGTATGTCGCCCTCTTCATTTTCCTCCTTCTCGTCCAGCCGCTTCTTAAATTCGCGCTCCTTTTTGAACCGGTGCTTCTGTGCCATTTCCTTTTTCTCCTCTTCGGTCTTCACGATACCGCCGTCGGAGCGGAAGTCTTTCATCTTACCGTCGAACATCTGATACCGGCGGAACTCACATTCAAGCGAGCCGTTGTACACGGGTATCTTGATACTCGGCTTGAGTCCGATGGCCTCAAAGCACTCTTCGCGGTACGAGAGTATCCAGGCTTCGTTGCCCATGAACTGGTGTTTCAGCCTTTCTCCTATCACCTTGTAGGTGTTCAGCAGGTTAGGAGTCGAGATACGTTCGCCGTACGGCGGGTTCATAACCATGATACTCTTCTCCTGGGGCTGCGTAAAGTCCTTGAAGTCCTGCTGCTCCACGCTGATGTCCTGCGTCAGTCCGGCCGCGCGCACGTTGATGCGGGCGGTGTTGACGGCCTTCATGTCTACGTCGTAACCGTAGATGTGGTGGGTGAACTCGCGCTCCTGAGAGTCGTCGTTGTATATGTTGTCGAAGAGTTCTTGGTCAAAGTCGGGCCACTTCTCGAATGCGTAGCCCTTGCGGAAGATGCCCGGGCTCATGTTGTGGGCTATGAGGGCAGCCTCTATGAGGATGGTACCGGAGCCGCACATGGGGTCGATGAAGTCGGTTTCACCTTTCCATCCGGTCATCAGAATCATGCCGGCAGCCAGCACTTCGTTGAGCGGTGCCTCCACACTTTCTTGCCTGTAGCCGCGCCGGTGCAGGCTTTCGCCGCTGGAGTCGAGGCAGAGCGTGGCGTCTTCGTCGGCTATATGGATGTGCAGCCTGATATCAGGATTGGAAACAGAGATGTTGGGCCGCTCGCCTGTATGCTCGCGGAACTGGTCTACGATGGCGTCTTTTACCTTATAGGTAACGAAGCGCGAGTTGCGAAACTCTTCGGAGTAGACCACCGAGTCGACAGAGAACGTCTTGCCCTTCTCTATGTACTGGCTCCAGTCCAGCTTCTTTACTTCCTCGTAAACGTCCTCGGCCGAGCGGGCCTTGAAGTGCTTCACGGGCTTTAGTATGCGGATGGCGGTGTGCAGCTGGAAGTTGGCACGATACATCATCTCCTTGTTTCCGGTGAAGGAAACCATCCTTCGGCCTGCTTGTACATTGTTGGCACCCAGCTGGGTGAGCTCTTCCGCCAGGACAGGTTCAAGCCCCATGAAGGTCTTGGCGATGAGTTCAAATTCCTGTTCCATTATCAAATTCTATGTCTAAGTTGCTTATTTGTTTTCTTTTAAATTTCTTTGTCTTGGGCTTCATGTCCTCAGTAATCCAGATGTTGGCACCCACCACGCAGCTCTCGCCTATGGTTATGCGGCCCAGAATGGTGGCGTTGGAGTAGATAACCACGTTGTCCTTGATGATGGGATGGCGCGGAATGCCCTTGATGGGGTTGCCCTGGGCATCGAGCGGGAAGCTCTTTGCGCCCAGTGTTACGCCCTGGTACAGCTTTACGTTGTTGCCTATAACGCACGTGGCGCCTATGACTACGCCCGTGCCGTGGTCAATCGTGAAGTATTCTCCTATGGTGGCGGCCGGGTGGATGTCGATACCTGTCTCCGAATGGGCCATCTCCGTCATCATGCGCGGTATGAGGGGCACGCCCATGAGCAGCAGTTCGTGGGCTATGCGGTAGTTGGTCAGCGCCTTGATAACGGGGTAGCAGGAAATTACCTCGGCATAGGTTTCGGCCGCAGGGTCGCCGTTATAGGCCGCTGCTACATCGGTTGCAAGCATCCGGCGTATCTCCGGCAGCCGTGTGATGAGGCCCGTTGCCATCTCTTCTGCTTTCTCTCTGCGGCGGCAGAGCTGCTCTTGCGTCTCCAGCAGGCACGTATCCGTAAAGCAGAGGCCGGCCAGTATCTGGTCGGAAAGCAGCTTGTGCAGCCGCTCCACATTAACGCCAATGTGGTATTTCAGCGTACGCGTGTTGACCGAAGACTTGCCGTAGAAGCCCGGGAAGATAATGGAACGTGACAAGGATATGATTTCTTCGAGTGCCAGACCCGAAGGTAACGGATAGCCGTCACGGTGTTCGTGAAACAAGCCGTTAAGCGATTCGGCAGCGCTTAGCCGTTCGATGACTTGTGTCAGCACATGAGTTTGTTCTTGGGTACTCATTTAGCTCTTTACTCTGTATCAATACTTTCAGAGCACAAAAGTACGAATAAATCTTGAAACAACGACGCTTGGGGAAACGATTTTTTATGAATTGAGAATTGAAAATTGAGAATTGGGAATGATGACTGGCTGGAATTGTGAATTGAGAATTGTGAATTGGGAATGATGATTAGTCTGAAGGGCATGCTGGGAATAGGGAGATGAAGATTGTGATTGGCAGGAAACAGAAATTGTGAATTGTGAATGATGAATGATGAATTAGAACATTAATTGTTTTAACAAATAGCTTTCCCAGTTTTCGATATTTGCAAACGGGTGCGCATGTGGTTGCAAATACGCGAAAATAGAGCAGTTTTTAAGATGCTGAATATCAAGTGTTTATGTTTTGAAGGTGTTTTTCGAGCCCTTTGAAGCATACTTTTTGAGCCCTTGAAGGTGTTTTTTTAAGGTTTTAAAGGTATCCTTTCGGGGGCTAAAAGGTATCCTTTTGAGGCCAAAAAGGTATGCTTTTAAGATTTTGGAGATATGCTTTTAAGAAAAAGGAGCATTCCGGCGGCATTTTAAAACCTTATTTTTCTCCTTTCTGTTTCTATTTGCTCTGTAGCCAGAGCAGTGTTTTTAGGCTTGTTTTCTTTACATTTGCTGCCGTTGCTCCGCCATTTCAGGCACGGGCAACGGCGGCGTTTCCGGCCTCGGTGGTGCCGCCTTGGGCTCCTGTGGCGGCACTCTTGAGGAACAGTATCAGCCTGTTGGTTACGTTCACGGCACTCACACCCGAGTCAAAGTCGAGCGAGAGCAGGTTCAGGTCGGGATAGTCACGGTGCAGTCTTTTCTCTATTCCCTTGCTTACTACATGGTTGGCAATGCACCCGAAGGGCTGCAACGAGACGATGTTCTTGACACCCTCCTTTGTCAGTCGGATGATGTCGGCCGGCAGCAGCCATCCTTCGCCGAACTGGGCAGCCATCGACACCACGCTTCCTACGCCTCGGGCGTCGTCGAAGATGTTGGTAAATTTCCTGAAATACCGGAACTCCGAGCACGCCTTGTTTACCTTGTTGATGCGCCGCTGGATGAGTTCATGAATGCCGCGCACCACCAGGTCGGGCACGCGTGAGCAGCTCAGGCCCAGGTGCTTCTGCGTGAGAACGTTGACAAACTCCTGCAGGAAGAACGGTGCAAGCAGCGGCGGCACCACCTCGAAGCCACGGGCTATAATCTGGCGGGCCAGGAACTGGTGGGCAAAGGGATTGAACTTGAGGAATATCTCGCCCACAATGCCTACCTGTGGCACCGACTTGTTGGCCGTTGCTGCATCGAAGTCGGCCGCTGCCCGGCGCAGGAGTTCCATCATGGCGTGCACGTCGTTGGCCCTTATCGGTGCGTCGGCAGCCTGCATGTAGTGGTCGCGCAGCCGTGCGGCGGTGCCTTCCGTGCGTTCACGCGCTATGCTGGCGTGGTACATCTGCGATATGGCATCGCCGTAGAGCAGCGTCATCACAATCATCGAGGCATATTTCACCCACGGTATCTCGAAGCCTTGCTGCTCGTTCTCCTCGCCCGCGTTGGCGGTAACTCCAAGCGTAATGAGCGGCACGTCGGCAAATCCGTTGGCCACCATGGCGCGCTTGATGAGGCCCGCATAGTTGGTGGCGCGGCACTGTCCGCCCGTTTGGCTCATGGCAACGGCCGTGTTCTTGAGGTCGTAACGCCCCGAGCGGAGTGCCTTCACCACGTCGCCAACGATGAGAGTAGCCGGGTAACACACTTCGTTATTGGCGTATTCGAGACCCAGCCGGGCGCTTTCGTCGTCGCTCGGCGGCAGCACCTCGCAGTCGTAACCGCACAAGTTGATGATTGCGGGCAGCAGTGGAGTGAGGTATTCGGTAAAGTACGGGGCCAGTATCTTGCGCCTCACGTCCTGGTTTCCGAACACTCGCGTGGCCTTGAGGGGCTGCGCCTGGCGTGCCTGGGCTTCGTCTTTCTTGGCTTTCAGGCTCTCGATGAGCGAGCGCACGCGCAGCTTCAGGCTGCCGATGTTGCTTACATCGTCAATCTTGAGCAGCGTGAACGGCTTGCCGTGGCGGCTCAGTATGTCGCGTACTTCGTCCTGTATGAAGGCGTCGGGGCCGCATCCAAAGCTCGTCATCTGCACAAAGTGCACGTCGTCCGGCTGCAGGGCAGCCCACTGTGCGGCCTTTACAATGCGGTTCATGTAGGCCCACTGCTTTACGAGATAGGTCTCTCCGGAGTCGGTACTCATGTCACCACGCACCATGTCGTCGCTTATCACGTCGGCTCCCAGTGCCGCTATCATCTCCGAGAGCTTGTGTTGTATGAGCGGGTCGGTATGGTATGGTCGGCCTGCCAGCACGATGGTGAGGCGTCCTTGGCGCCTGCTTTCGGCGCTTATCTCCTCACATTTCTGCCTCAAACGTACCGTGTACTGCCGCTGGGCGGCCACGGCACGGTCTAAGGCGGCGTTTATCACGCTCCGTGCCACGCCCAGTCCTTTGAGGTAAAGGGTAACTTGCTTCTTCAAGAGTTTGGGGTTCGCGAAGTTGATAACGGGCGAGTCGAGGGGTATCTTGGGCTCCATGGCGCTGCGTATCACGTCGGAATAGGCCGATACTATGGGGCAGTTGTAGGAGTTCATGGTGCGTTCGTCGTCGTTGTGTTCGTAGACCACGTACGGCATCAGTATGCGGTCGGCCTTCTGCTCCAGCTCACGGATGTGGCTGTGCACCAGCTTTGCGGGGAAACAAATGTTGTCGCTCATGACCGTATGCAGTGCTCCTTCGTAGTTGGTGAAATTGGACGGCGAGCTCAACACGACCTCAAAGCCGGCCTGCTGCATGAGCGTATGCCAGAAAGGATAGTCCTCGTACATGTTCAGAACGCGCGGAATGCCGATGCGCAACGGCTTTTCAGAACCTTTGCTGGCTTCGTCCGGCGTTCTTTCTTCATCGAACAGCAGGTGGTATTTGTACGGGTAAATGTTCCCGCCCTTTACCTGTTGACTGCCGTAGTTGTTGAAAATGCGCTCGCACTTGTTGCCCGAATAGAACTTGCGGCCGCCCCCGAAGCTGTACATCGTTACGTAGCAACGGTTCTCGCAGCCCTTGCACTGCAGGTTGCGGGTCTGGAACGAGGCGCCGCCAAGCAGCATCTCGAGTGTTACGGTGCCGTCTCCGGCATCGCGGTTTGCATCCAGTTGGGCCAGTGCATGCAGTGCGCAGCCGTATGCACCCATCATTTCGGGCATGTTGCTGCGGGCCACCTTGGTGCCCGTAAGCAGCTCGAAGGCGCGCACCACGGCATCGTTGCGCATGGTGCCACCCTGCACCACGATGTTTGCTCCCATGGTGTCGTTGCCTTGCAGTTTAAGAACTTTGTACAAGCAGTTCTTTACCACCGAGTATGCCAGTCCCGCCGAGATGTCTGCTATGCTTGCTCCTTCGCGCAAAACCTGTTTCACCTTGGAGTTCATGAACACCGTGCAGCGCGTTCCGAGGTCGCAGGGAGAGGCCGCGGTGCAGGCTATGTTGGCAAAATCTTGTATCTGGTAGCCCAGGTTGTTGGCAAAAGTTTGGAGGAAAGTACCGCAACCCGACGAGCATGCTTCATTGAGTTCCATGCGCACAACGGCCCCGCGGTCAACGAAGATGGCCTTCATGTCCTGCCCGCCGATATCGAGTATGAAGGTAACTCCGGGCATTAGGCTGGCTGCGGCCTGGTAATGAGCCATGGTCTCGATGATGCCCGAGCCTAGGTTAAAGGCCGACTTGATGAGCTCTTCGCCGTAACCGGTGGAGCAGCTGCCCACTACCGCCAGCTCGCAACCGGCCTTCCGGGCCTCCTGCTGCATCTCCTCAAGCCCGTTCCTCACGGCCTGAATGGGGTTGCCAAGGTTCGATGTGTAGTATGAAAAGAGAATATCGCGCCCCTTGCCGGCGTCCGTCCGGCTGCCGGAAGCATCAAGTGCGATGATTTTAGTGGTCGTTGAACCGCTGTCGATACCGATAACAACGGGCTGCCTGCCGGCCTTCATGGGCTTTACCTGCATGGCATACTGCTGCTTGGAGGCTGTCCAGGCGCGGTGCTCGTCGTCGTTATCGAAGAGCGGAGCCAGGTCACTGTGCCATGAGAGCTTGCGTTTGGTGTCTATGAGCTTGCGCAGGCGCGACAGAGTTACCGTTTCCTGCTTCTCGCTGCTGTGCAGGGCGCATCCCACTGCAGGTATCAGGTTGCTCTGGTTGCTTACAATGAAGTCGCCTTCGCTCAGCTTCAGGTAATCGGCAAAGGCCTTGCGCAGGGCCGGGAGGAACGTAAGCGGGCCGCCGCAGAGCAGGATGGGCGGCGTAAAGTCGCATCCGTGCGACAGCGTGGTCACTGTTTGAACGGCGATGGAGTGGAAGATACTGGCTGCAATGTCACTCTCCGGAAGGTTCCGGGACATCAGGTTTTGGATGTCGGTCTTGGCAAACACGCCGCAGCGTGCAGCCATGGGATAGATGTGAGTGGCCTGCATGGCGAGCTCGCTCATGCGGTTGTTCTCCGTTCCCATTAACACACTCATCTGGTCAAGGAATGCTCCGGTGCCGCCGGCGCAGTTCCCGTTCATGCGTAACTCGGTGTTGCGGCCGTTGAAGAACACAACTTTGGCATCCTCACCCCCAATGTCAATGAGGGCTTTAGCTTCCGGATGGCGCCTCCGGGCGTAGATAGTGGCGGCCACAACCTCCTGTACGAACTCGGCCTTGAGCTGCTCCGCCGTCGACATACCTACCGAGCCGGTAACGCACAGGCTCGCCTCAGCGTCGCCGAACTGTCCGAGCAACTCGTCGATATAGCGCGACACGAGCTGGCCAACGCGCGCGTTGTGCCGCTCGTAGCGTGTATAAACAATGTTATCGTTGGCGTCTAAAGCGACTATCTTTGCTGTAGTAGAACCAACATCGAGGCCTAATCGCAGGCGTGAGTTGTGCATTCTGTAATCTCCTATGTTTCCATGCAAAAATACGAAGAATAACTTATACGTCGAAATATTTTTGCGTTTTTTACACCTCCCTGCAACTTTTAGAACACGTTTTGCGTCAAACGGACAGCAACAAAACCTGTAAGAAGATGAAGAAAACAACCTGTCTGCTGGCCCTCGTGGCCTTGGCAACGATGGCATCGTGCCGCGCAAGGACCGTAAACCATGACGACGGGCCCGAAGTGGAACGCGTAGTAAAGGTGGTGCCGTTTGAAAGGATAAAGGCCGAAACTGCCTGCGACGTGTATTATACACAAGGAGATGAGCCGAGCCTGAAGATAGTAGGGGCCGAGAGTGACGTGAAGAACGTGGTCATATCGGTCCGTAACGGCGAACTGAACATCCGCAGCGCCATGCGGCAACGCCTGCTGAACCTGAGCCGCCAGCACCCGGTAAAGGTCTATCTAACCTCACCCGACCTCATTGAAGTGAATTTCAGCGGCGTGGGAGGTTTCTATGCCGACGGCCGGATAGATACCGATACGCTGGCCGTAGCACTGCGCGGCGTGGGCGATGTGAAGCTGGAAGACGTTATCTGCGACCATATCAAGGTGCGACTGGATGGTCCCGGCGACGTTGATATCGACAAGCTGCAAGCCCAGCAGGCCGATGTAACGCTGCGCGGGGTGGGCGATATCGACATCGACTTCGTGAACTCGGGCAACGTGAACTGCACGCTCTACGGCGTGGGCGACATCTCGGTCAAGGGCAACGTGCGCACTTTCAGCAAGAACAAGAAAGGAACGGGCGACATAGACACCGCCGGACTGGTTGTGGCGCAGCCCAATTGAGGGTGCTGAAGCTATACCTCATGAACTTTTGACACTTGTCGCACGAGCTTTCGACACCTGTCACACAATCGTGCGACAAGTGTCAAAAGTTCATGAACGTGCCCTTCAGCACTTTTTCGGCTGTCTTTCAACGACCCCGAGTCGGGTCTGTTTCACTGCCGTTTGCCTTTAACTGCCCTCAGTATCGCCGCAAGCCGGAACGCTCGCAGGCAGCAGAGGGCAAAGTAAAATTGAACTTAAAAGTTTCATCTTTCCGCGAGAATTGTATATCTTTGTGTAACCTTACACGGAAAGAACGAAACAAATGAACTATGCAATCATAGCAGCCGGCGCCGGTTCCAGGCTGGCAGCGGAGGGAATAACGCAACCCAAGCCGCTTGTTGAGGTGGGGGGCGAGTGCCTGATGGACCGGCTCATCCGCATCTTCATGCAGAACGGCGCCCGCCAAATTAGCGTTATCTGCAACGAGGAGTCCCATGCAGTGAGCCGTCACCTGCTCTCCCTCAAGGAAAATGGCCTGCAGGGGCGGCCCGTACCGCTGCAGTTCATCGCCAAAAACACGCCCAGTTCCATGCACAGTCTGTACGAGTTGCAGGCTGTTATGGACGGCGGACCGTTCATACTCACAACAGTAGACACGGTGTTCAGTGCAGGCGAGTTCGGCAGGTTTGTCCAATCGTTCGCCGAAACATTGCAGCAAGGCCTCGACGGACTGATGGGCATAACCCCGTACGTGGACGATGAGCGGCCGCTCTACGTCGAGACGACCGCCGAAGGCAGGGTTGCAGGCTTCAGTGACGATAGCACCAACGGCTGTACCTGTGTCTCTGCAGGCATCTACGGGCTGGGTTCTGCCACGCTGCCCACGCTCCGCGCCTGCGTTGAGGGGGGCGAGAGCCGCCTGCGCAACTACCAGCGGGCGCTGCTGCGCAATGGTTGCAGGCTGCGTGCATACACCTTCGGCAAGGTATTCGACATCGACCACGCCGCGGATATAGCCAAGGCAGAACTCTTTTTGGCAAGCGAATGAGACGAAACATCATAGCCATACAGCGCGATGCGGGCTTCTCTCCCAACTCCGTAGACCGCGACCGGGCCATCCTGCAGGCCGTAGCCGCAGGGCTGGAGGGTGATGTCAGCGTGGTTACGGAGCAGGAGCTGGCGGCCTGCAGCTCGGCCCACGTCTACCTGTCCATGGCTCGCAGTCCGCAAGCTCTGGCCTTGCTGGAGCGCCGAGAACGCGAAGGAGCGCTCGTGATTAACAGCACTCGGGGCGTGAGGGCATGCAGCCGCAAGACCATTGACGGCCTCATGCGCCGCTGCGGCATACCGATGCCGCCGCCGTACACCGCCGGCAGCTGCTGGCTCAAGCGTGGTGAAGGCTACGTACAGAGCCAAGACGACGTGGTGTTCTGCCGCAATGAGGCCGAACTTGCTGCCGCCCGCCGCGGCTTCCGGGCACGGGGCATCGGCGAGACGGTGGTCAGCACTCACGTGGCAGGCGATGTTATCAAGTTCTACGGCGTAGCAGGAGGCTTCTTCCGTTACTTCTATCCGGCCGATGACGGTCTCTCCAAGTTCGGCAACGAGCGCCATAACGGCCGGGCGCACCATTACCCCTTCGCCGCCGAAGACCTGCAACGCGACGTCCAACGGCTTGCCCGGCTGGCGCAGGTAGAGGTCTATGGCGGCGACGCCATTGTGAGTGCCGACGGCAGCTACTATCTTATCGACTTCAATGACTGGCCCAGTTTCTCGCCTTGTTTTCAAGAGGCAGCCCGCGCCATTGTACATCTCATCAACTCGAAAATGCACCATGAAAGATTTCAAGCAACTCTTACACAGCTCTTTTAAGTCCAACGAGACCGAGGAGTGGTTAGATATACACTTCACAAGGCCCGTAGGCTTGGTGTTTGCCCTGCTGTGGCAACGCCTCGGTGTCAGCCCCAATGCGGTCACGATGCTGTCTGTCGTGCTGGGTGCTGCAGCCGGTTACATGTTCTACTTTACCGATCTGGCGCACAATCTGGCAGGTGTAGCGCTGCTGGTACTGGCCAATCTCTGCGATTCTACCGACGGGCAGCTGGCCCGCCTCACCCATCAGACCTCGGCGCTGGGCCGTGCGCTCGACGGTTTCTCGAGCGAGCTGTGGTTCTTCTGCATCTATCTGGCGCTGGCATTGCGGCTCGACGGGCAGTTCATGCCTTACACCGACGTGGAGTGGGGCATCTGGATATGGGCGCTGGCGGCCGTGTCGGGGCTTATCGGTCATTCGTCTCAAAGCTCGCTGAGCGATTATTACAGGCAGATACACCTCTACTTTCTGCAAGGCAACAAGGAGCTCGACAGCTATCGCAGCCAGCTTGCAGTCTACGAGCAGACGCCCCCAAAGGCCGTCGTGCTGCGCCTTTACCATTACTTCTACGCCCATTACTGCAAGCGGCAGGAGGCCCGCACGCCTGCTTTTCAGCAGTTCTTTGCCCTCTGGCAGCAGGCTGTGGCCGGGCCGCAGGGGGCTGCCGGCACCGCTGCTGTGCGTGAGCAGTTTCTCCGGGGCAGCCGTCGACTGATACCGTACACCAACATCCTCACCTTTAACGTGCGTGCTCTGGTGCTCTATCTCACCTGTCTGGGCAACTTCCCGTGGGTGTATTTCTTCTTCGAAATTACCGTCCTGCACGCTCTCTACATCTATATGCACAAGCAGCACGAGGCCTTGTGCAGGCGCATGAGTGAACAACTGACCGAACAACTGAAACAATGAAGACGAAAGGATATATTTTCGATTATGGCGGAACGATAGATACTGACGGCTGCCATTGGGCAAAGATGCTGTGGCATGCGTATGAGCGCCACTGCCGGAGCTTACGTGAAGCCGACTTCCGCGAGGCCTATGTCTATACTGAACGTGCGTTGGGAGGGCAGCCCATCATACAAAGTGAGTACAGTTTCCATCGCACTTTGGACATCAAACTGCGCCTGCAGCTGTCGTACTTGCAGGAGAAAGGCGTCCTGACCTGTACCGGCAAGGCTGCTGCTGCGTTGCGGCAGGACCTGCTGAGCGACCTTTACGCCAGGGTGCAGGCCACCTGCAAGGCCAGCCGGAGCGTGCTGCTGAGGCTGAAAAGGGATTGTCCGCTGGTGCTGGTGAGCAACTTCTACGGCAATCTGCACGTCGTTTTACGCGAGTTCGGGCTTGATGACGTGTTCCTGAGTGTGGTGGAATCGGCGCTTGTCGGCGTGAAGAAACCCGACCACCGCATCTTTCTTCTGGGCGTGCAGCGGTTGGGCATGCAGCCCGAAGAGGTGATGGTGGTGGGCGACAGCTATGAGAAAGACGTGCTGCCTGCCAAGAAAGCGGGCTGTAAAGTTACCTGGCTGAAGGGTGAGCAGTGGTCAACCGGCCTCGCGGACGATGCTCCCTGCGCCGCCGACAGGGTTATTTCGAGCCTCTGGGAGTTGCTGCAATGAAGGCTGCATACCTGTCCAGGCCCCGCCGGATGCAGGGAACGCGGAAGATGACCAGCTCCAGCAGCCCTATTCCTACTATGGCCGTAAGGATGCCGAGAATAACATCAATGACGTAATGGTGGCCCGTGTACACGGCAGTCCACCATATTCCGAGGCAGATAAAGGCAAAAGCAGCCGTCATGCCCTTCGTCCGCCGGCTTGCAAAAGCATAGATGGTGGTTATCAGCATGTAGGCAGCATGGAGCGAGGGAACGGCAGCAAACACGTTTGCATTTTCTCCGTAGATTTGATGAAACACCGGAATGCCGAGCAAACTGTCGAACCTCGCCAGCCCTGCTACGTTGCCCGGAGTGTGCAGAATGGGCTCAAAACCGTAGTTCATGGCATACCAGGGCGGGGCTGCCGGATGGATGTAATAGCCGCAAAAGCCAACAAGATTAACGAAAAGGAATGCTATCGTGAAGCGGAGAAACCACCTGTACTGCCGCTTGAAGTACAGATAGAAACTGAAAAACAGCGGCACCGGAACCCAGCAAAGATAGAAAAGGCCCGCCAGGACATCGGCCACAGCGGCGTGGTGGATGGCGAAATACTCGCTCGGAATGAGCCTGCCGCCCGCCGTGGTGATGCCGAAGAAGGCTTTCTCGGCATCGTACAGCCCCTTGACGTCAATGGAGTTGAACTCGTAGTTGGGCCAAAGTCGCATCCAGTCGTAGGTACATGCGAAGACCACCCACGGCAGGAAAGCCGCCGCAAACTTCCTTGTGGGCTTGATGATGACCAAGACCACATACAAAAGAACAATGTAAACACTGAACATCTGCCCCTGTCTTACCCCCTGTCTTTAAGCGCCTGATAGCAGTGAGCCACCCTCCAGAAGGCGGTGATGTTGGCCAGCACGGCTATTACCATCATGCCTCCGGCCAGCCACCACAGGTTGGCAGTGCAGCCGCTTACGATGGCTACCACGGCCAGAACCACCACCCGCTCGGGTCGCTGCATCAGTCCGACCTTGCAGTCTATGTCCAGTCCCTCGGCTCTTGCACGCACATAGCTCACCATGATGGAGCCAACCATGGCCGCAAAGCTCGTTACCCCCATCCAGAACCAGTTGTTTTCGAGGAATATGAGGGTAACGCCAAAGAGCGTGATGAGCTCGCTGTAGCGGTCGAGCGTGGAGTCCCAGAGCGCTCCGAAGGCAGAAGACATGCCGCCGAGGCGTGCCAATCGGCCGTCCATCATGTCAAACAGTCCGGCAAAGAGAATGATGGCTCCACCCCATCCTATAACAGCAAAGGCGCAACTGGCCTGTCCGTCCTTCAGTAGCAGGGCTCCCCAAACAAAGAAAGCAGCAGCCACGATGTTGCCGATAAAGCCCAGCGTGGTAACCAGGTTGGGCGTTAGCCCCATCTTTATCATCCCTCTGATGAGCGGATTGATGATGACATATATCACTTTCTGTAAGTAATCTCTGTAATTCATATATCGTTCTTGATTTTTGTTTCATTCCTTTTTGGGGCGGCACTTGAATACGAAGAGCCGCTGCATCTGGTAGTTCCAGAACACTGCAACGATGATTGAGACGGCTGCCTTGATGATGATGAAGCTGATACCCGTAAGTTCGGTGAAGAAATAGGTGCCGTAGGTGTTGAGTGCTATGCTTACTGTCCACACCAGGAAGTACTTGAGCGCCACGTTGCTCTTCTTCTGCGACTGCGAATGGAACACCCAGCGGTAGTTGATGCAGCAGTTGACAATGCCGCCCGACAAGGCTCCCAGGAACGATGCCAGGGCATACCACACGCCGCACACCTGCGCCAGCAGGATGGTGATGCCGAAGTCTGCGGCCGATGCTATGCCCGCCGAAGTCTCCGCCTTGCCAAAAGTCCATATCGCGTTCCTTATATTACCCATTGCGTCAGCAATACAACAACCAGCGAGTAGAGGCCGGCCAGAATGTCGTCGGCCATTACCCAGAAGGCTCCCACGCGCCTGTCAAGGGCACGGATGCCCAGCGGTTTGACGATGTCGAAGAAGCGGAAGAGCACAAAAGCCCACAAAGCAAGCTGCCAGCTCGTGGCCGGCACGGCCAGCAGAGGAATCCACACGCCCACCATCTCGTCTGCAACAACCCGCTTGGGGTCGTTGCCCCAGAAGGGCATCAGCCGTGCCGTAGCCCACGTTCCGGCTGCAGTAAAGCCGATGCAGAGTACCAGCGTGAGGAGTACAAGCCCCCATCCCTGCACCAAACAGCCCGCCGCCAGCCAGATTAGGGTGGCAAGCAGTGCGCCCGCAGTTCCCGGTCCCCATGGCCAGAAGCCGGCGCCAAAGCCCGTTGCGATGAGAATTGCAAAAAACGATGGTCGTGTCATACGAATGTGCAAAGGTACTGAAAATATTCAAGATATGCACGCCGGGACGGGAAAAATTCCGAAATTGCGCTTTTTACGCATCGCTCCGCGGGGCTTGAAGGTCATGAGCAGGAACTTTTGACAAGTGTCGCACGATTGTTTGACAGCTGTCGCAAGACCGTGCGACACTTGTCAAAAGTTCCCCGAGCACACCTCCATGCACCCCCGACGCCTGCGGCAAGGAGCCCGGCCGGCTGCTCCACGGAGTGCCTTCGGGCCCCTTTTCTTGCTCTGCAAACACTTAAAAAGCGCAAAAAGTTTTCTTGTGTCACAACAAATGCTTAACTTTGCAAATTATTTAGGATAATGTAGTTTTTCTGATAAGTCACGGATTGAAGATGAAGAAATATATATTGGCGTTACTGGTGTGCATCATCACGTCCCTGGGTGCAGCGGCTCAGGACAAGATAACCGGCCAAGTAGTTGACGCCGACGATGATTATGCCATCCCTTATGCAAGCGTTTCGTACAAAGGACATCAAGTAGCAGTGTCGTGTGACGGTGAAGGTCGCTTCGCCATCGACCGTCATGACGGCTGGGTTCTCACGTTCAGTTCCGTGGGATATGCGTCACAAGTGCAGACTGTAACGCCCGGCACCAAGACCATCAAGATAGCTCTCAAGAGCTCGACCAACAAGTTACAGGAGGTTGTCATCAAGTCGCGGCGCGGCCGGTACAGCCGTAAGAACAACCCGGCAGTGGAACTCATGCGCCGTGTGATAGCTGCCAAGAAGCGTACTCACCTGGAGAACCACGACTACTACCAGTACAACAAATATCAGAAGCTCACCTTCGGCGTCAACGACATCCAGCCCACGGACCTCGAGCAGGGCATCTTCAAGCGTTCGCCCTGGCTGGTAGACTATGTTGAAATGTCGCAGTACAACAACAAACTCATTCTGCCGCTCTCGGTGAACGAAACCGTGAGCCAGCACATTTACCGCAAGGAACCCCGCACGGAGAAAGACATTATCAAGGGAGAGCAGAGCGACGGGCTGAACAACGTTATCCAAACGGGCGAGATACTCAATACAGTTTTGAAGGATGTGTTTACCGACGTGGATATTTACGACGACCACATACGCCTGCTCCAGTATCCTTTCACCTCGCCGATTGGCGAGACAGCCATCTCGTTCTACCGCTATTACATCGAAGATACGGTCTATGTAGACCGCGATTTGTGCTATCACTTGCAGTTCCTGCCCAACAATCAGCAGGATTTCGGCTTCCGCGGAGACCTCTATGTGTTGGCAGATTCGTCGCTGCACGTAAAGCGCTGCGACATGATAATACCCAAGAAGAGCGACGTGAACTTTGTGGAGAACATGAAGATACAGCAGGTTTTCAGCAAACTTCCTAACGGGGAATGGGCGCTTACGACCGATGACATGATGGCGGAGCTTAAACTCAACAAGTATCTGGCTAAGGCTATCTGCATCCGGACGACACGACTGAGCGACTATGCGTTCGACGAATTGCCCAAAAACCTGTTCAAGGGAAAGGCCAAAACACGGCGGGAGGTCGACGCGATGGACCGCGACGAGGCCTTCTGGAACCAGTACCGGGCGGTGGAACTCACCAAGTCGGAGTCGTCCATGGATGCCTTCATCCACCGCATGGAGCAGTCCAAGAACTACAAGTGGCTGCTGGCAGGCGTCAAGGCGCTGGTAGAAAACTATGTTGAAACATCGGGAACGAAGGAGAACAACAAGTTCGATATCGGCCCCATCAATACCATCGTCTCCTCTAACTTTGTGGACGGGCTGCGTCTCAGGCTAAGTGGAAGGACCACGGCACGGCTGAATCCGCACCTTTTCTGGACGGGTTTCTACGCTTATGGCACCAAGAGTAGGCGCCATTATTACGGCTCCGAGCTTACTTACAGCTTCAACCGAAAGAAGAATGCGTGGTTTGAATTCCCCCAGCAGAGCATCACCTTCGAGTCGAGTTACGATGTCATGTCGCCTGCGGACAAGTTTCTGCTGCACAACAAGGACAATGCTTTCATGGCATTCCGTACGCAGAAAGTGGAGCAGATGTACCTTTACAACCGCCAGCACCTGCGCTTCAACTTCGAAACTCTGTGGGGGTTGAGCTTCAACGGAGGCATTAAAGCCGAGAGCAACCAGCCTATGGGCGACCTTGTTTTCAGCAAGCTGGCCGACGGCTCCTTAGTTCACAAGATACGAACGACCGAAGTTTCGCTCGGCGTTAAGTACAGTCCGGGCCAGACCTTTGTAAACACAAAGCAGCAGCGCCTGCCCATTAACCTGGATTCTCCGGAGTTCACGCTTACCCACACCATGGGACTGAAGCACTTGCTCGGCGGACAATACAAGCTCAACTACACCCAGCTGAACATCTACAAGCGCTGGTGGCTGGGCAGTTGGGGCTATGTTGACACCCATCTCGACGGTGGGGCGCAGTGGAACAAGGTACCTTTCCCGCTGCTCATCATGCCGCCCGTCAACGTAACTTACTTTGAGTACGAGGGCACCTTCTCGCTCATGCGCAACATGGAGTTCCTCAACGACCGCTATGCCTTTTGGTCCATAGCGTGGGATATGAACGGAAAACTGCTCAACCGGATACCACTCATCAAGCATCTTAAGTGGCGTGAGTACGTTGCCTTCAAAGGTATGTTCGGGCAACTCACCGACAAGAACAACCCTTTCTTGGCCTCCAATGCCGCCGACCCCTTGCTTTTCAGCTTCCCGATAGAGTCACATGTCATGGATTCCAAGAAGCCTTACATGGAGATAGTGGCAGGAGTACACAACATCTTCAAGTTCTTCGGCGTCGATTTTATTCACCGTTTCAACTACAACGAGCATCCGGGAACAAAGAAAAACGGCGTGCGCTTCAGCTTTGCCCTGAGCTTCTAATCGCGGCTTTGGCCGTGCTTGATGTAGAGGATATCCACCTCCTGCATCGTGACCAGGCACCCCTTGGGCTGTTCCTGCAGAATGGGAGCAACGGTAGACATGAAGTCCTGCACGGCTGCCTGACTGTCTATGATTTCTATAGTCACCGGAACTTTCTCCGCATTGGCCCAAGAATCGATGGGCAAAAGGTCGGAGCTGGTGCCGTAACCCATCACTCCCTTGTAGATGGTGGTGCCGGCCATGCCCAGTTCGCGGGCCGTACGCACCAGCACCTGGTACAGAGGTTCGCTGCGATAGGTATCGGTATTGCTGACGTATATTCTGAGTTTCTTTGCTTTTTCGTTTCTTTCCATGGCTCGTTTGGTATTTGTTAGTTGTGCAAATATAATAAAATAATGGGCTCGAAAGCACTGGATTACGAATTTATTTTTATATTTTTGCACAAACCACAGGTGCATCCTACCTCCCGCAGTGGCAGAAATACCGCTCATGGAGGCCTGCACCCGGTGCTAAAATTGCTGCTTATGAGAAAGATAAAGAACCCCTGGCTCCATCAAGAAGGTTACGATTGCTTTGGCTGCAGCCCCGATAATCCCATCGGACTGCACATGGAATTCTACGAAGACGGCGACCGGATAATCTCCTACTGGCGGCCGCAGGAGCACTTGCAGAGCTGGGTTGGCGTAATGCACGGCGGCATTCTGGCCACGCTTGTTGACGAAACGGCCGGCTGGGTCATAACCCGCAAGCTGCAAACCACGGGACTCACCACCCGTCTTGACCTGCGTTACCACCACCCGGTACGCGTAACGGACGACCTGACCATACGTGCCGGCATACGTGAGCAGAAACGCAGCATGGTTTTTATTGACGTGCAGATAGAGAATGCCGACGGAACAGTGTGCGTGGAGGGCACCGCCACCTACTATGCCTGCAGCCGGGAGCAGGCCCGCGAGATGGGGTTTACGCACTGTGAGCTGGAAGACGAGCAGCTGTTACCGATGTAGAAACCTGACGCCAGCACATGAACATATTGATTGCCGACAACCAGGGCATCACCCGCGCAGGGCTGATGTACCTCTGCGAACGCATGACCGGGGTGGAATACAAGTACATTCCGGACAAGGCCGAACTGCTGTTACAGCTCGTACAGCACCCCGGGAGCGTGGTTGTTGTAGACTATACGCTCTTCGACATCAACGACGCTGCCGAACTGCTCATTCTCAACCAGCGCTTTCCGCAGGTGGAGTGGGTGCTCTTCAGCGAGGATCTGAGCGTCGATTTCGTCAGGTTTCTGCTTGCCAGCAGCCAGCATTTCAGCGTGTTGCTCAAGGAGTCACCCCTCTTGGAGATTAAAGAAGGGCTGACCTACGCCGTCAGCGGGCGGCGCTTCATCTGCCAACGCATGATGGAGATGCTGCTCAATCCCGAGCCTGCAAGAGACGAAAAGGTGAACCTAACCAAGACAGAAACCGAGATACTGAAGGACATCGCCCTCGGCATGACGACCAGGGAGATAGCCGAGAAGCGCTTTTCCAGCTTCCACACCGTGAACACCCACCGCAAGAACATTTTCCGTAAGTTAGGCGTCAACAACGTGCACGAGGCCACGAAGTATGCGCTCCGCGCCGGCCTTGTTGACTCGGCCGACTATTATATCTGACTTTTCGCTTCACCAAAAGCCGATCCCGAGGGTGCCGGAACTGCCCTTTGGAGGGCTTGAAGGTATGCTCCGGGAACTTTCGACACTTGTCACACAATCGTTCGACAAGTGTCGCACAATCATGCGACACCTGTCAAAAGTTTCAGAAGGTGGGGTGTTGGGTGATGGGTGCAGGCATGCAAAACCCCGCACACAACCCCCGGGCTGCGTGCAGAGGCTGCATACGGAGAGACCGATGTCCGGTGTCTCGGGCTTCCCTATGGCACGTAATGTTGCCCGGAGCGGGCAGCGGCTACTTGAAGGAGCGCAGGCGCACGTCTATGCCCATGCCCTTGGTGGCTTCAACCATCTGCTCCGTGTCCGTATTACCAAAGTGGTAGGGGTACAGAACCTTGGGTTTTACCATGGCGGCAGCGCGGTGCAGCTGCTCGGGTGTCATGGTGTAGGGCTGGTTGCAGGGCATCAGGGCGATGTCGATGTTCCGTATCTGCGCCATTTCGGGTATGTCCTCCGTGTCGCCGGCAATGTAGATGCGCAGCCCGTCGAGCTGGAGGATGAACCCGTTGTCGCGTCCCTTGGGGTGGAACTGCGTATGGCCGGGCGTTGTGTTGTAAGCAGCAACGGCGTAGAGCATGACGTCCGGCAAGAGTTGCAGCGAGTCGCCGTTGGCCATTACGGTACCTCTGCCCATCATGTCGAAGCACCGCTGGTTGAGTATCAGCTGCGTGTTGTCCTTGGTAAGGGCCTCGATGGCGGCCTTGTCGAAGTGGTCCTGGTGCTCGTGAGTTACCAAGATGAAGTCGGCCTTGGCCATTTTGGCGTAGTCGGTGGCCGGAGCAACGGCCTGGCCCACGGGGTCTATCTCGAACACCGTGCCGTTGTAGTTTATCTCCAGGCTGCCATGCTTGATGGGGGTAAGGGTAACGGACTTGCCGCTACGTGTCTTGAAAGAATCTTTTTCCATATCGTTTTGATTGTTGGCCTGCGTGCATCCCGTTATCAGAGTGACGCACAAGAGCAGTAGAAGTTTCTGTTTCATGTTGCGATGTGATTGGTTATAGCTGCGTAAAGGAAGCATTTTTTTCTGAATTGTGCAATCGTTTGCCCTCCTAAAATACATTTTTTATACAAATAACTGAACCTTTTGCATTTTTTGCCCCTAACTTTGTACCCGGAAACTTGTATTCTCGTTTTCAGGAATAGCATTCAATCAAGGAATTGGTTCTTGGTAAAAAAGATTGTTGAAGGTTTAGTTGTGAGTTATAAAAGTCAGGTGTTATTCTTGTAGAATAACGATTTTGAAGTATTATTAGGTTTTAAATGGTTTTAGTGATTGCAAATCCCCGGAGTGCTGCTCCGGGGATTTCTTGTACCAGGCGTGTGCCTTTTTAGCCGCCGGGCGGTTGCCGCCGTCGGGCTGCAGGTTGTTGGCAGCGCGTTTAATGCGGCAGCTTATTTCTTCTTTTCCGGCTTTTCGAATGCCACCCTTACATGCTCAAAGCCCATGGAGCGCAGCAGGTTGTCGAACTGGCGGGTGGCATTCTGCTCGGCGCTGGCTATGTTGCGGCTGTTGAGGCAGCGTTCTTTCATCTTGCGGTAGGCCTTGCGGTAGAGTGCCTCGCGGTCTTGTTGGCTCCATGAGCCCTCCTCGTAGAAGGATTTAGTCTTGGCTTCGTCGATAAAGTCCTCATCAAGCAGCTTCACGGGCGGCAGCGTTGCCACTATTGTATCCTTGTTGGCCTTGAGCCATCCGGGCTTGGCTTCGTGCAGGTTTACGCCCAGCCGGAGGGTACCGTAGTAGATGCGTACCAGCTCGTCGTCGCCAAAGAAGCCGTGCCTCACGGTGTCTACCAGCTCTTCATCGCTCACTGAGAGGAACTCCCATTCGCCTATGTCGCGTATGGAGCGTACCTGCGTGGGTGTAATGTCTATCTTGCCGTTCTGTTCCAGGCGCAGACTGTTGTCGCGGTTGAGCCATACAACGATGAAAACCACGGCCACCAGCAGCAGTACTGCAGAGAAGATGACCATCCATACGGTCATGGAGATGGTTTTGAGAAAGGAGAACAGGTCGTGCGAAAACGACGAGCCGGCCGGTACCGGCTTCTTCTCGCCCGGCGTGGGGGTAGAGTTATTGGTTTGCATGTTCAACTGTCGTTTTGTCGATGATGGCGGGTATGTCGTCGAGGGTGAACTTCTTGCGGAAGGTGATGGTGATGTCCTGCTCCTTGTAGCCCATCTGCATGATGATGGGAATGAGTGTGCGGGCGGCGCTGCTGCGTGCCATTTCGAATATCTGGAGCTGGGGCAGGTCGCGTATAACGGCCTCGCGGCCCTGGCGCTCGTAGCTGGTCAGCTCCTCGTCGGTAAAGTTGCCGCGCGTAAGAGCTACGTACTGCTTTACCTCCTCATGGTTAATCTTGGTGCTGGTGAGGGTGAGGCGCGGGTCGGGGAGGATGATTTCCACCTTGTCTCCGTGCTTCTTCACGTTGCGTTCGCTGAAGTCGGCAAAGTCGATGTAGGCCTTCACGGTGGCGTCAATGGGTATGGCCACCTTGCGTTTGCCAAGAGGCAGGTCAATGGAGAAGTCCTTGTTCAGGAATGTTCCGCTCAGTCGCTTGCTGTCGTCGTGTGTAATGATTTTGTGCAGGCGCATCTCCGTGGCGTACAGACGCGAGCACTTCTGTATCTGCATCACCATCATGGGAATGGTGTCTATGGGCTTCGACGTTGCTGCCGTCTTCTTTTCGGAGCACGAAAGCATCATGAGCGCGAGCAGTATAATATAAATAGGTAGGCGTTTCATTTTCTTTTTGCTTGTAAGTTGCCGTGCATGAGTTGCGTAGACGCTGCAAATGTAGGCAAAAAAAATGACATGGCGCGACGGTGGAGGCAAAAAGTGAGGTTGGTGCACGTGTTTATCGCTTCCGCCGGAGCAATCCTGCCGGCCGAATGGTTATGGTTGCAGGCCGCCTATGACTTCTTCCCTTTGCGCCAAAGGCAGATGAAAAGGACGACCAAGAGGACAAAATGAGCAAGGACAAGAACCCCTATCCGGTCAATCTGTGATATGGCATAGCCCTTTACATCGGCTATGGTGATAAACGCTCCTTTATAAGTTTGTATGCCTATTCGGGCACTTGTCACGGCATAGTAGTCGTATGCAGCCAAGGCAAACAATGCAACTACGCCTGTAATCTTTTGGTATCGTTTCATCTGCAGGGTGCTTTCGGGGTTGTTGTTTCAGGTTGTGGAGTAGCATAAGTCGTTCTGGTTCCAAAGGCGGAAGAACTCTTCCTTGCTGATGCTTTCCTCCGGTTGCAGGCTGTAGGTTAACCTGCAGTCATGTCGGTAGTCCTCTATCTGGGCAATCAAAGCATCAAATTCGGGAGAAACGAGTGTTTCGGCATCCTCTTGCTCCGCTTCTGTCATCTCTTCCCAAGACTTGTCTGGGTAGCCGCAGAACTCCATGCTGCCGTCTTGCTTTGCCCACACAATCTTGCTGCATTCGTGGGCGGGCTCCTCTACTTCTATATAGAGGTGTTCTCCGTTGACGTTAATGTGCCAGTAGGTTGGTGAATTTTCTTTCTTCATATTTGCGTTTTCATGCCGGAAACAGGCCAGTGAAGAAGCCGTTGGGGCTGTTGTGGCCGTCTTTCTCCATTGAACTTGTTTTCAAATAGCAGGTTTATCTGCGGACAGGGCAAATATAGCAAAAATATGTCAAATAGTATTTTATCAGGATTAAAAAGTGCAGGAAGATTAAACTAAATATCCTGTGGCGCGTCAAACAATCAGTTACAACAAAATAAAATGTAAGGGGCACGACCAAGAGTCGGCCTCAATTGGAAACTTAAAAGAACAGAGAATATGAAGAAAATGTTACTGGCCATGGTGGCCGTTTTGGCAATGAGCACATCTGCCTTTGCACAGGAAAAACAATGTAAGGAACAATGTGGCAAGTGTTGCGACACTACCCAGGTGAAACAAGACCGCACCGACCGCATGGTAAAGCGGTATAACCTGACCGACAAGCAGGCTGCCAAGCTGCGCAAGTTGAATGAGGAGTATGCCGACAAGTTTCCGATGAGGCGCCAGCAAGCCGACAAGAAGGATTTTGCTGCCAAGCGCGAGGAAATGAAAAAAGTACGTGAGGCTTACGACAAGGAACTCAAGGACATCATGGGCGACGAGATTTTTGCCAAGTATCAGCAAGACCGAAAGATGCGTATGCACAGAGGCGGCCATCGCCATCACCGTTTTCAGCCAAACAAGTAACGGCCACCAGGCCGGCTGCAAACCGAACATTCATCGCTTTATGTGATGTCTCCATAAAGGTATGAGATATGCTCGGGATAACGAGCGCCCCCATTTTTTGGAGGCGCTTTTTTCTTTTATGCCAACTTTTTTTCGTATCTTTGCCCCCATTAATTAAGGTTATAATGAAGATTTCATGCTCTGCGCTCGCCGCGTTGATGATGGTTTCCTGCCTTGCCGGGTGCAAGAAGAAAGTTGAGTCAACGGATATCATCGCCAAGAAGCCCGTCATCGTAAAGCCCGTTGGCACCAAGAAGATGGGCGACTATTCGCAGTCGCACAAGATAGAGTGGCTGGGCAGCACCTATACCGTGGGCATCCGGTTTGCTGCGGACACATCGCTGCCTACCGTACTCGACGGCAATCAAAAGTATTACGACAACAAGATAACGCTCCGCATCACACGAAAAGATGGCTCGGAATTCTTCAACCGCACGTTTACGAAGGGTGATTTTGCCGCTTACATAGGCGATAACTACAAGAAGAACGGTGCGCTGACGGGCATTGTTTATGACCGCACGGAGGGCGACGTGCTGTTTTTTGCAGCCAGCGTAGGGTCTCCCGACAAGAGCAGCGACGACTTTATTCCGCTTGTGTTGAAGCTCTCACGCTTCGGCGAGGTGAGTATCAGCAAGGACACTCAGCTGGATACAGGCGGCAGTGCGGCCGAAGGAGGCTCCGAGATTGATGCTGCCGAGGCTGAAGGAATGTAGCTCCAGGCGCGTTACCTTATATATATTATAGCAAAAGGACTATGCAGAAAAGCGGTGAAACATCACCTTTCTGCATAGTCCTTTTTGTTTCCGGGCGGGCAGGTCGTTGTGATCGGCCTATCTCATCAGTTGCTTCCGGGCCTCTTCAAACTCCTTGGGATACTTGCCAAGGAAGCATAGATTGACCAGACAGTTGGCTGCCAATTCAATGTCCGACAAGTCCACGCCTTTCTCCCGGCTCACTTCTTTGCCCAAGTTCACCTCCCACGTGGAGGCAAAGCAGGAGTCTTCTGCGCCCATGTAGTTCTGGTTGCCGGCCTCGTCGTGCATCACTTTGTAGCGTATAGCTTTCTTTGAGTCTACCGGTTTCATCTTTACAAGGATGTCGTAGGCTTTCTTCAGGGGTTCGCGATACTTGCTCGTACCGGGAAACATGTCGTTAACAACAGGCATAATCTCCTCGAAATTATAAGCCTGAATGAGGTGAAAGAGTTTCATGTTTTATCCTATTATCTTTAATATTTGTTGTTCCGAGGCTTGCGGAAGCAGCTTGCGCAGGTGGCGGAAGATGCGTTCGTGCGACTCGGTTGGCGTCCGCATCAGTTGTGAGAAGTTCTCCGGACCGAAGAAATCCTCCGGAGTACAGTACCTGGCCACGCCCCATCCGTACCTCCGGCCTTGCTTGTCGTAGTTGTATTCAAAGTCGGCAGTCACCACGTAAGTGGCCATCTGCAGTTTTGTTATGGCGGTGTCGAAGCCTTCCTTGCCTTTCGTGCGCCTCGGATGGGCTGCCTTCAGTTCTTTCTCTGCCATCTGCGACAGCTTGAGCAGTGGGTTCCGCTCCACCTGCCGGCGAGGTTTTACGTAGCCGCAGAGCTTCTTCAGCTCTTTTGACAGCAGCGACTGGTGCTCCCGTATCGTACTAAGAATAACCTTCTCCTGTTCCGACAGCTTGCTTACACTCCGCCTGTAGTTCACAAAGTCAGGAAACCAGTCCATGCTAATCCATCCGGCCTTGCCGTCGAAGAACTTGCCGTAGGCGAATCCTCCTTCTATAATAGACGGCCCTTTCCAGTCCCACACGCCCATGCCTTCGTCCGGAAACCACAGATCTTGTGGCGTGTAGTAGTCCAAGGAGAAGTAGGGAATGCCGCTGAAGAAGAAGGGCAGGAAGCCTCTGTGGACTATCAGCCGTTCCAGATCGTCTATGTTTGCTATCATGCCGTTGTCCATGAACACTCTCTTGAAGGGATGTTTACAATATTTTCAGTGCGATGGCAGCACATGCCTCGGCATCGGCCAGGGCGTTGTGGTGCTGCGTCAGGTCGTAGCCGCACGCCTTTGCCACGGTTTGCAGCTGGTAGTTGGGCAGCGTGCCGCGCCTGAACGTGCGCCGTGCACCTATCAGGGTGCAATAGAATGGATAATCAGGATATTCCATGCCGTAGGCACTGAACACGGCCTTCAGACAGTTTTCGTCGAACGCCTTGTTGTGGGCAACGAGCGGCAAGTACCTGATTTTGGGAGCTATCTCTGCCCAAACCTCCGGAAAAGTGGGTGCATCGGCCGTGTCGGCATACACGAGTCCGTGCACGGCAGTGGTCCACATGGTGTAGAAGTTGGGTATTGGACGAATGAGGTGATAGTATGAATCGGTTATTTCCCCATTCTCTACTATCACCACACCAACGCTGCAAACGCTCGTCCGCGAGCCGTTTGCCGTTTCAAAGTCTATTGCTGCGAAGTCTTTCAACCTCTTTCAGAATTTTGCCATCTTAATAGCATCCACTGCGCATTCGTCACCTTTGTTGCCCAGTTTGCCTCCGCTACGGTCTTGAGCCTGCTGAAGATTGTTCGTGGTCAGCAGTCCATAGATTACCGGAATGTTCTGCGAGGCGTTCAGACGGGCAATACCATAGGTCACGCCTTGGCAGATATAGTCGAAGTGAGGTGTCTCTCCCCTGATGACACAGCCCAGGATGATGACTGCATCGAACCCGTCATTCTTCGTCATCTGCTGTGCTCCGTACACCAACTCGAAGCTTCCGGGCACCGTCTTCACGTGAATATTCTCGGGCAGGCAGCCGTGTTTCTGCAGTGTTCTTACGGCTCCGTCGAGCAATGCGCCCGTAATTTCCTTGTTCCATTCGGCCACCACGATGCCGAAACACATGTTGCTGGCATCGGGAACTTTACTGAAATCGTAGTCGGAAAGGTGATGTAAAGCGGTTGCCATTATCTTGAAGCGCGTTCGATGTATTTGTCAATCTCCTGGCCCTGCACGAGTGCAGAGTTCACATATTTCTTCTTGATGTCCTGATAGAGTTTCAGCGCCTCTTCCTTGTTGCCCTGACTCTCCAAAATCTCACCTGCCTGTAGCAGGAAAGTGGGCGAGAGGCTGTTGTTAGTCTTGTCGGCAGCCTTGGAATCGGCCATGCTGGCGGCCTTCTTCAGTGCGCTCACGGCCTTGTCCAGCTGGTTCAGGTGGGCGTAGGTGTTGCCGAGTGCAGCCTGTGCTGCCGGGCTTATCATGGCATCGCTGCCTGCATCATAGCTCTCAAGATAGTCGGCTGCCTCCTTGTATTTGCCGAGTTTGAACTGGCAGAGGCCTGCATACAGATTGGCCAAGTTGCCGGCATCGGTGCTTCCATACTCGTCGGCAATCTTCGCAAAGCCTGCATATCCGGCCCCGTCGCCATTGAGTGCCTTGTCAAACTGCTCGGCATTGAAGTATTCGGCGCCACGACCCAGCGCGGTCTGTGCCTTCTCCTCGCGCGGTGCACCTATGAACGCCTTGTAGCAGAACCAGCCTGCAATGACGATGATGAGTGCTGCTACCACGCCAAGGATGAGCTTCTTGTTCTTGTCGAAGAAAGCCTCTGATTTTGCAAATGTGTCGTAAGTCTCTGCATTTGCCTGTTTTCTGTTGTTTGCCATTTTATGTTTTGCTTTTTTATTTAATTCTTTCAAGGTTCCGTCTCCGGCTTGCCGGCTGCGTTTCATGCGGGTGCCAACTGAGGCTGCAGGGGCATCGGGAGCCCTGTTTTCCCACAAGTTGCAAAATTACTCTTTTTCTCGGAGATGGTGAAATATATTTCCTGTTTTTTTCGTTTTTCGCCTATTTTGATTAATTTTGCAGCCTATGATACTCCGTAAGCTATCCATCGTGAATTACAGGAATATACGTGCTGCCACGCTCGAATTGTCACCAAAGATGAATTGTCTCATCGGCAGCAACGGCGAAGGGAAGACCAACTTCCTTGATGCCATATATTATCTGTCCTTCTGCCGCAGCGCCTTCAACCCCATAGACTCGCAGGTGATTACCCACGACTGTGATTTTTTTGTCCTGGAGGGCAGCTATCTGAACGACAATGGCGACGAGGAGCACGTCTACTGCGGCATGAAGAAAGGCTTGCGCAAGCACTTCAGGCGCAACAAGAAGGAGTACAAACGGCTCTCGGAACACATAGGACTCATACCCATCATCTTCATTTCTCCCTCTGACACGGCACTCATAGAGGGCGGGTCGGAAGAACGACGCCGACTGATGGATACCGTCATCTCGCAGTACGACCACACTTACATCGACGCCCTGACCCGTTACAACAAGGCGCTGCAGCAGCGCAACGCCCTGTTACGTATGGAGCAAGAGCCCGACATGGCGCTCATGGAGATATGGGAACAGGAAATGGCAGCGCAAGGGGAGATACTTTTCGGCAAGCGGGAGGAGTTTGTACGCGAGCTGGTTCCGGTGTTTCAGGAGATTTATCAAAATATTTCAGCACAAAAGGAGACCGTCTCCCTGCGTTATGTGTCCCACTGCCAGCGCGGCCCGCTGCTTGATGTTATCCGCCGCGACCGACCGAAGGACCGCGCCGTAGGTTACAGTCTGCACGGCGTGCACCGTGATGAACTGGAGATGCTCATAGGCGATTACCAGATGAAACGCGAGGGGAGCCAGGGGCAGAACAAGACTTTTGTGCTGGCGCTCAAGCTCGCACAGTTCGATTTCCTGCGCCGCACGGCCAGCAACACCACGCCGCTGCTGCTGCTGGACGACATCTTCGACAAGCTCGATGCCGGCCGCGTAGAGCAGATAGTGAAGCTGGTATCGCGCCCGGAGTTCGGCCAAATCTTCATTACCGACACCAACCGCGACCATCTGGACAAGATTTTGAGCCACTCGGCGCTGGATTACAAACTCTTTACCGTGCACAACGGAGAATTTAAGGAATAGCCATGTTCAAGCGTGATGTACAGCCTCTGAGCGAGATACTCAAGAAACTGCTGCGGCAGGAAGGCCTCGAGACGCCCCTCATGCAGAAGCGGCTGGTGGATGCCTGGGCACAAGTAGCGGGCCCGTCGGTAGACCGTTACACGGCCGAAAAGTTCATCCGAAACCAGACTTTGTACGTTAAGATACAGAATCCGGCCCTCCGTCAGGACTTGAGTATGATGCGTTCGCAGCTCGTGAGGCAACTGAACGAACACGTGGGTGCGCAGGTGATTGTCGACATTCGTTTCTATTAAAGTTTTTTCATCTTCTTTTCATCTTGCCCGCATGCCCCGGCAGCGGCTTTTACAGTAGCCCTTTCCGGTTGCCTGCGTTATGGTTCGCGGTCGTTAAAGATGCCTTTCGGGAACTTTTGACACTTGTCGCACAAGCTTTTGACAGGTGTCGCACGATCGTGCGACAAGTGTCAAAAGTTCGTGAAGGCCATCTTTTGTACTGCCGAAGCCATCTTTCAGCAACGCGAGTTGACAGTAAATCATCCCCTCCTGCGCCTCCCCTTTCCAAGGGGAGGAACCTTTGCAGCGCTTCTTCCGATATGTTCGTATAAACAGCTGCATAAAAGTAGCAGCCGTAACGGGTATCCTCCCCTTGGAGAGGGGAGCGGAGGAAGGGTTGATAACTGATGAGCCATAGCCGGGTTGCAGCCCTGTGAAGAGCAAGAAAGGTAAAGGTTGGAACGCAAAAAGAAGCAAATGGTTCTGTAAGTTGCTATTATATATAAGGTGTAAGCTCGTCGTTTACCCGATAATTTCGTCCATCGGAACGTCGTAAGGGCCTGCGGGAATGGTGTCGAAGAGCTGGAAATCGAAGCAAAGAGCCAGCTTCCGGGCCTGCGGAATGAGTTTAAGGAAGCGGTCGTAGTAGCCCCGGCCGCGTCCCAGTCGGTGGTTGTGGCGGTCGAAGGCCATGCCCGGAACCACCACGACCTCTATCTCCGGGTAGCTGGTAAAGAGCGGTCCGGTGGGTTCCATGATGTGGTAGCTGCTCTCACGGAGGTCGGCCGGGCCGGTGTAACGGCGTATCTCCATCCGTTCACCGTCAACTACACGGGGCAGTAGGATGGTCTTGCCCTGTGCCGTAAGCCGTTCGATGGCCCGGTGGGTGCAAACTTCATCGGGCAGTGAATAGTAGAGCAGGATGGTTTGGGCATGCAGTATGCGGGGGTGGGCGAGCAACATGCCCTCCTTTACAGCCGACAGTTGCCGCAGCTCTTCTGATGTGTAGAGGCGCTTCTGCTGGCGTATCCAGTCGCGCAACTGCTGCTTGCTCATCGTTGCTGTGTTCATGCCTTGCGCTTATTGGGTGCCGGTGCGGGCCTCTTTGGGAAGGCCGCGTTGTCTCTGAACACCTTTTCGGCTGCTCGTATAACCGGGTCATCCATGTTGAGGTACTGCATCCAGGCCTGTTCATCAAGCATATTGTAGATGATGCGGCTGTTGATGTACTCCTTGAGCAGCTTGTGGCTCTTCATGATCAGCAGGTTGCGGCGTTGCAGTCCGCGCTTGTCGGCGTAGGTGGCAAACTTGTCTACCATGTTCTGTTTGGTCAGGTAGTCCGACAGCTCCATCATTTCCTTGAAGTTGTTCAGCTTCAGTCGGTTGTCGTCCGTATAGGAGTAGGCGAACTGGAGGATAAGTCCGCTCATGGCGGCCTGCTTGTAATAGGAGGTCATTCCTGTGGTGTCTTCGGGCACGAAGATATCGGGCGTGATGCCGCCGCCGCCGTACACCACCCTTCCTATGCTGGTGTGGTAAGCCGGTCCGGTGTGTTTGATGCTGTCTTGCGAGAAGAATTCGCCGTGCTGATAGCGCGTAATGAGGTCCTGCTCGTAGCCGGCTTCGTCGCCAAGCGTGTAGGGTTTCTGGATGCAACGGCCCGAGGGCGTGTAGTAACGGGCTATGGTGAGGCGTATCATGGAACCGTCGGGGAAGGCAATCTGCTGCTGCACGAGGCCTTTTCCGAACGAACGACGGCCGATGATGGTGGCCCGGTCGTTGTCTTGCATGGCTCCGGTGAAGATTTCGGAGGCCGAAGCAGAACCCTCGTTGATGAGCACCACGAGTGGTATGTCTTGGTAGCTGCCGTGGCCATCGGACCGGTAATCCTGCCGGGGGCTCTTCCGTCCCTGGGTGTAAACAATGAGGCGGTTCTTGGGAAGGAACTCGTTGGCCATCTGTACGGCGCTCTGCAAGATGCCGCCCGTATTGTCGCGCAGGTCTATCACGAGGTTACCAAAGCCCTGTTGCGATAACTTTGCCAGCGCTATAAGCAGTTCGGCATAGGTCGTTTCGCCAAAACTTTTGATGCGGATGTAGCCTGTCGTGTCGTCAAGCATGTAGGTGGCAGCAATGCTCTTCTGCGGAATATCGGCGCGGGTAACGGTAAACGACTGCACTTTCTTGCTGCCGTAGCGCACCACACCAATCTTAACTTTGGTGTCTTTTGGCCCCTTGAGGCGGTGCATAGCTTCCTCCGTGGTTACTATCTTGCCCACAAACGGCTTGTCGTCTACGCTCACTATCTTGTCTCCTGCTATAATCCCGGCGCGCTCGGCCGGGCCGTTCTTGATGACGTTTTGCACGTGGATGGTGTCCTGACGGATAGTAAATTCGATGCCGACTCCGGAGAATGAGCCCTTTAATCCATCGTTGGCTAACTGCACATCCTTAGCGTTGATGTAGACGGAGTGGGGATCCAGGCCGGCCAGAATTTGCGGAATGGCCTTGTCTACCAGCGAGTCTATGTTCACGTTGTCAACGTACTGGTCGTCGATAATGTGCAGGAGGTTGTTCAGTCGGTTGCTTCCGCTGTTGATGATGTTCAGTCGGTTGCCCGAAAAATGATTGGCATAGAAAGACCCTATCACAATGCCCAGGACGACGCAGAGCGCCATCAACAGCGGCATGTAGCGGTTGGACTTGTTGTAATTCATATTTCTTGTTGCGTAATTCGTATGGGTTTGTTGCGTGTGTGGGCTGCAGCTCATTCGTTGCCCGGCAGCTCCTTGTACACTACCTCGATGCCGGCACGGCGCAGCAGGTCTATTCCGTCCTCCAAACGGTACTTCTCTCCGTACACTACTCGCTTGATGCCGGCCTGAATGATGAGCTTGGCACACTCGATGCAGGGCGACGCCGTGACGTAAAGTGTTGACCCGTCGGAGTTGTTACTGCTGCGAGCCAGCTTGGTGATGGCATTGGCCTCGGCATGCAGAACGTAGGGTTTGGTTACGTTGTTGTCGTCTTCGCACACGTTCTCGAAGCCACTCGGCGTGCCGTTATAGCCGTCGCTGATTATCATCTTGTCCTTTACAACGAGCGCGCCGACCTGTCTTCGCTTGCAATAACTGTTCTCCGCCCATATCTGAGCCATGCGCAGGTAACGGTAGTCGAGTAATGTTTGCTTGTCCATGTTAGTGTTTTGTTTTGATGCCGTTGCGTTCCAGCAGCGCTTCTATGGTGGGTTCCTGACCGCGGAAGCGCTTGTAGAGCGTCATGGGGTGCTCCGTTCCGCCCCGTGAGAGGATGTTGTCGCGGAAACTCCGGGCCGTTTTGCGGTCAAAGATGCCGTTCTTTTTGAACATGCTGAAGGCATCGGCGTCGAGCACTTCGGCCCACTTGTAGCTGTAATAGCCGGCTGCATAGCCGCCGGCCATGATGTGCGAGAACTGTACTGTCATGCAGGTATTGGGCAGCTGGGGCATGATGATGGCCTTCGCCCAGGCTTTTTTCTCGAATGGAATAATGTCTTCCATGAACTCATCGGCCTTAGTATAGTAGGCCATGTCGAGCAATCCGAAGCTCACTTGCCGCATGCAGGCGTAGGCAACGTTGAAGTTACGGCTCCTGACGATGCGGTCTATCAGCTCGTCGGGGATGGGTTCGCCCGTCTGGTAGTGGAAAGCAAAGGTGCGGAGGAAGTCTTTCTCCACGGCATAGTTCTCCATGAACTGCGACGGGAGCTCAACGAAATCCCACCAGACGTTGGTTCCGCTCAGGCTCTGGAACCGTGTGTTGGACAGCATGCCGTGCAGAGAATGGCCGAATTCGTGCAGGAACGTTTCCACTTCTCCTAACGTGAGCAGGGCCGGCTTGTCGGCAGTGGGCTTGGTGAAGTTCATCACCAGGCTCACGTGGGGGCGTATGTTGCGGCCTTTGTGGTCAATCCACTGGCCTTGGAACTCCGTCATCCAGGCGCCGCCCTGCTTGCCTTTGCGCGGATAAAAGTCCGCATAGAGCACTGCCAGATAGCTTCCGTCGTGGTCAAAGACCTCGTAAGCCTTCACGTCAGGATGGTAAACGGGTATCTCCTTGTTCTCCCTGAAGGTGATGCCGTACAGCTTCGTGGCCAGTCCGAACACGCCTTTGATGACGTTCTCGAGCTTGAAATAGGGTCTGAGCATCTCTGCATCGAGGTTGTAACGCTCCATCTGGAGCTTGTGGCTGTAGTAGCCGAAGTCCCAGGGGCGTAGGTGGGTGATGGGTGATGGGTGTTGGGTGTTGGGTGATGAGGGCTGGACATCGCGTGCGGCGATGGCTTCGATGGCCTCTACTTCCTTGATGGCGGCGGGCCGGTAGGCGTCTATGAGGTCGTTGAGCAGCTTGTACACGTTGGCCGTATTGCCGGCCATGCGGTGCTGGAGCACGTAGTCAGCGTAGGTGTTGTAGCCCAGCAGCTGCGCCATCTCCCTGCGCAGGTTAATCAGCCGCTTGCAGATGCCGAGGTTGTTGTACTCGTTGGCATGCGTACAAACGGTGTTGCGGGCCATGTACATCTGCTTGCGCAGCTCGCGTTGGGTAGAATATGTCATGAAAGGACTGAAACTCGGGAAGTCGAGTGTGAACATCCAGCCGTTCTTGCCTCGCTCCTTGGCCGTCTGGGCGGCCGCTGCACGGGCCGTTTCGGGCAGTCCGTCCAGCTGCTGCTCGTCGGTAATGTGCAGCTCGTAGGCCTTGTTCTCCTTCAGCAGGTTTTGCGAGAACTGCAGCGTGAGCACACCTGCCTCCTCGGTGAGTTGACGCAGTTTGGCCTTTCCTTCGTCGTCCAGCAGGGCTCCGCTGCGTACAAATCCGTCGTAACTGTTGTCGAGCAGCATCTGTTCCTCGGCGTTTAGCGGGCGGTTAGGATGGTCGTGCACGTACTTGATGCGTTCAAAGAGCTTGCTGTTCAGGCTCACGTCGTTGGCGTGACGGGTCAGTATGGGGCTCATTTTCTGCGCCAGCGCATCGAGTTCATCGTTGGTTTCGGCGCTCAGCATGCACGAGAACACGTTGCTCACGCGGTCCAGCAGGTCGTAATAATGTTCGCCGTGGCTTAGGTCAACGCGAGCGAGGGTGTTCTCAAAGGTGGGCGTCTCGGGGTCGTTCACGAGCTTGTCAATGGCTTCGTCGTCACGTCGGATGCCCTCCATGAAGGCTTCCTCGTAGTCAGCAGTGCCTATACGGTCAAAGGGCACCGTATCGTGCGGCGTATTATAGTCGGTAAAAAAGGGGTTTGTTCGTTGGCTTGTCTCTATCTGGTTTTCATTCATACTAATTGTGATACTTTACCTTACAAAGGTAGTAAAAAGATTATGAACCGCTAAACAGCAATCCTTGTTTTTAACGAATATTATATGCGGCGCGCGCCTTCGGATAATCGTGCGGTGCAAAAGACCTGTGCTCGGCGTTCAGCAGACGTGCCGGCAGGGGGCCGGAAACCCCGTCAGGGAACTTTTGACAGGTGTCGCACGGTCGTGCGACAAGTGTCAAACAACCGTGCGACACTTGTCAAAAGTTCGTGAAGCTATCCTTTAAGCCCTTGGGGCGGCTGCCGCAAGGCGCCCACCGGGCTGCTGTGGGCGGGCCGGAGGTTAGGCGAGGATGAGCTTCTCGAGTGCGGGAATGTGGATGCTGCCGCGCCGGAGGGTGAGCAGACCTTCGTTCTGGAGACCGTGCAGGGCGCGCGAAACGTCGAGCCGGCTGTCGTTAAGCTCGCGGGCGAGGGTGGTCATGCGGATGTTTACGTCCTTGCAGCCGGCCGGCCGCAGGCTGTGGTCCTGGAAGAAGCGGATGAGCCGGCTCCGTAAGTCGTCCTGTTGGTGGCGCCAGGGACGGTGGTCGAGCTTCTGCAGGCGGGTGGAAATGAGGTTGAGCAGGTTGAGGCGGAAGATGAGGAACTCATCAGAGAGTTGCATGATTTCGTCCTTATCGAGCACAATAAAGTTGCAGTTGCTCTTTGCGGTGTAGCTGTGGGTGTGGCGTTGGTTGAGCCCGAAGAGGCATTCCGGCTGCAACAGGTCGGGTGCGGCGGTGTCTTCGGTAAAGCTGTATTCGTGGTCGTCGGCCGTTGTTGTTATGCTCACGGTGCCTTTCACGAGAAAAAACAGGCGCGTGCAGACCTCCCCTTCGCTGATAATCGGCTTGCCTTCGGCGTACTTCATGAAGCCGAATTTGGTGTGGGCAACCACCCACGAGAGGTCGTCGCGGTTCATTCCCAGGAACAGGGGCAGTTGAAGCAGCTGATGGTTGAGGGTTATCATTGTTTTCGGGTGTTAGGTGATGGGTGTTGGATTTACGGGTGTTAGGTGTTAGGTGATGGGTGTTAATGAATGGTGGTGTTGGGTGTTGGTAGTTCGGATGGTAGAAATTGGGAGCTTCGTGTTAATGATTAGTTTCAAAACCATTCACCAACACCCATCACCTACCACCCAACACCCAAATCTATTGCATAATTTTATCCTTGAGAGAGGGGGAGAACCAGACGGCGTTTCGGCCGTTGGCATCGGAGTAAATGAGGTAGGCCATCAGGCGTGGATGCTTCTCCAAGACCTTCTTTGCACCGTCCAGACCCAGCACCATGAAGCTGGTGGCGTAGGCATCGGCCGTGGCACAGTCGGCTGCCAGCACGGTGGCAGAGAGGATGTTGTGCTGTACGGGGTAGCCGGTGCGCGGGTCTATGGTGTGTGCATACTTGCGGCCGCCCTTGTAGTAGAAGTTGCGGTAGTTGCCGCTCGTGGCCATCGCCTTGTCTGTTACGTTGAGTACGGTCTGCAGTTCTTTGTTCTGCTGCAGCGAGTCGTCCGTAGGTTTGGTCACGCCGATGTGCCATGGCACGCGTTTGGGGCTCATGCCGCTCGTTACGATTTCGCCTCCAATCTCCACCATGAAGTTCTTGATGCCCTTGTGGCGCAGCAGTCGGGCCACCACATC
>LAHS01000656.1_pt1 | contig 35895 bp, 35 predicted proteins | sample 329651 | NCBI WGS metagenome assembly LAHS01 (sample SAMN03275699, study PRJNA271635) | activated sludge metagenome | isolation source: sample C-1 Sludge from hydrolytic chamber (first chamber) of Anaerobic...
ATTATCTTTGAGGAGCTGATATCCTTTTTTCGAAAGCTCTGAAATTTCGTTTGTCTGCTTGTCTGCTTCAGTCTGTGCTGGCAGTTCAGCTTCCGGGAGTTCTGCGTCCGGCATTACGATGTCACTCACTTTTTTCCTCACGAAGTAAAATTGAAATTATTCCTGCTATTTTTTCATACACAGGTTCCGCTTTTTTATAATTGTGCGCAAGAACATACTGCTTCAGTGCTTTTATGTCCTGATGCTGCTGCATGTACTTGTCGCCAACGCGCGTAAGTCCGTCTGAATAACCCGTCGTTGTGAACAAGCGGCGTGCTGATTCAGTATCACCCTGATTAAAAAGAACGTTGCCTTTTCTGTTCAGGATAACTTTCTGTTCGGATGAAAGAGTTTTAACAGGTGAATCAGTAACTTTGATAAACCCGTCGGGGATCTGATGCTCGTCAATAGTTTTTTTTAAATCATCAGTCATCTCTCTCTTAATCCTTTCTTACTTATTTGTAATGTTACCATATTAAATCTAAAAGTCAAGATTTTTCCGCCTCGCTCACGGTGCTGCGCTTATAAAAATCAACTATCGATCTTCCGTAGACGCGCTGGTCAACGCGCACAAGTCCTCCGATTTTATCAGGCAGAGGATCTTCTTCCGGCCGGTGAATCAGAATAGTGCCGTCTGGCGTAAGAAGATTACGTTCATCTGCAGTTTCAAGAAGACTCTTTCTGAATTTATACGGGAACGGAGGATCGAAGAAAATGTAGTCAAAATTATTTTTGCACCGTTTGAGAAAAAGTTCTACTGCCATAAAATGGCAGTCAATCTTAACATTCATCTCTTCCTCGGTAACTTTTACATTGTCGAGAACGGTAGGAATTTTTATTTTGTCCTTTTCACACAGCTCTACGTGACTTGCTCCGTGCGAAACAGCTTCGATTGCAATTGTTCCGCTTCCTGAAAAAAGATCGAGAAATGATTTGCCGGAAAGATCGCCGAGAATAGCAAAGACTGATTCTCGCATTCTGTCCATTGCGGGCCGTATGACGCCGTCGGGACACTTAATAATTCTGCCTTTGAGTACACCGCCTGTAATGCGCATCAGTTTGCTCCTTGCGCAGAAGCTGCACTGGCAGGTTGCGCTGATTCTGAATTAAGAGACCAGTACACATCGTTATGAGGCAACCGTTTGTTCTGGGATGCAAAGTCGAATGCTGTTTTTCCCTGTACTGTGCGGTATCCGCTTTTTGCACCGTGTTCAAGAAGCCATGCAATGATTGTTGTATCTTTGTTCGTTTCTGCGGCATACATGAGAGGTGTTTTTCCCTGATACGATACATTGACCGGTATGCCGTTGTCGATAAAGACCTGCAGTACAGATGTCGGTGATTCGCATGTAATTGCATAGACGAAAGAACTGCGGATTTCATCCTGTGCGATAGAGCGGTTTTTAAGCAGAAGTGAAACAACGTTCGGATTAGGATTAAAGCCTGAAGCAAGCTGCAGCGCGCTGAATCCGTATTTGTTTTTTGCTGTAACGACAGCTCCATTTTTCAGAAGCAGTGATGTGACTTCGGGATTAGGCTGGAAGCGTGCGGCGAACATGAGTGAAGTCCAGCCGTCGTTGTCTGCAGCCTGAATATTTGCGCCTGAGTAAAGAAGATTTCTTATTAATTTTGTATCGCCAGTTTTTGACGCTGTCATAAGTTTTGTTCTGCCGTCATCGTCGCGCGAATCTGCGTTTTCGATGAATACAGGCGCATCGTCAGAAACTTCGTTGTCAGCGGGCAGGGAAGATGTGTCTTCGTCATCGAGTTCGTTGTAGTCGAAAAGATATACTTTTTCGTAAGGATGAACGGCGGGAACAGGCTCGCTTTTAGAAACAGGAAATGAAGGCGTTGTTTTTGATTCTGCAGGAGCCGTGTTGTCGCCAGAAGATTTTTCCGGTGACTTCTGCGCATCGATGACAGCTGCTGATACAGCAGCTGCGGAGACTGCGCCTGCTGCTAGTGGCGCAGAAATTGCGTTTGTGCCGGCAGCAGCTGCACTAGCACCGGCTGCTGCTGTAAGGGCTCCTGCACCTGCTGCAACTTCGGATGCCTCCGGAACCGTCAGTAAATCCGTACTGTTGACTGCATCTTGTGCCGCTGCAGTTGCAGCCTGCTGTTCTTGGAGAGCCTTTGCTTCCGCAGCTTGCTGTGCGGCGAGAGCTTTTGCTGCTTCTTTCTGCTGTTTTGCTTCAGCTTCACGGGCGGCTTTTACAGCCGGATCCTCAGCATACTGTGAAAGAACCGCGGTAATTGAATCCGCAGAACTATTTTCTTTTGCATAGTCAAACGATGTTTTTCCGCTTTTATCTTTTTTTAGAACACGGTTTGCGCGTACAAATGGAAAGAAAGAATATGATTTTATAATTGTATCTACAGCATCTGTGTTTGACTCATACTGCGCTGCATACATAAGCGCAGTCTTTCCGCTTTTGCTTTTTTTGCCGATGTCTGAGCCGGCCCGAAGAAGAAGTTTTATAACATCTGAATCACGGTTTTCCTGTGCGGCAACCATAAGAAGTGTCTGCTTGTCATCACCTGAAATTGTGTCGATGAGCGAAGAGTCTTTTTTGAGGGCTGATGTGATATCTGCCGCCGAGCCGGTTTTTACAAGCTCTACGATTTTTTTCTGAGCCTTTGATGAAAAAAGGGATGAGAAAAATGACGGCTTTGACTCCGAAGCCGGTACAGGCGCCGGAGCAGCTTCTTGTGCTGCAGGCGTGAATGGAATTGCGAAAGCGAGGGTAAATGCCAATGTAAAAACTTTAAGAATGGGTGCCGTCTTTTTCATATTTGACCATTATACCGTGAGTTAGTATCGTCCGCAAGCACGATTCCTATTGCGTTGTATTGACCCAAAATGCACAAAACGATACTATTATTGAAACCCCTTGGAACTGCGTATGCGGTTCCCATTTGCCCACAAGGAGACAACATGAGAAAGTATGAACTGATGACTATCTATCCCGCAGAGGATGATAAGTTCAAAACAGGAACTGACGCTGTTCGCGCTGTTCTTGCACAATTCGGCGCTACGATTGAAAAAGAAGAACCGTACGGCGACCGTGACCTGACCTACGAAGTAAAGAAGCTGAACCGCGGCCGGTTCCTTCTGTTTACTATTAACGCAAATCCCGCAAAAATCGTTGAGATTGACCGCCAGCTTAAACTGAACACGAATCTTCTTAAATTCCTGTTCGTTAAACTTGACGAAGAAAAAACAAAATAATTTCGGGTCAGCCGGAATTACCCTAACGGAGAAGCAGACATGACAGACATCAACAGTGTATTACTTATTGGACGTCTCACAAGAGATTTAGGCTCAGATGAAAAATCTTTTGCATATCTGCCGAGCGGACAGGCGCGTGCTAATGTAAGCATCGCCGTAAACCGCAGCCGCAAACAGGGTGACCAGTGGGTTGACGAAGTAAATTATTTCGATGTTACGATTTGGGGAAAGACTGCTGAAAACCTGAAGCCGTACCTGCTCAAAGGCAAACAGATTGCTGTCGAAGGCTATCTTAAACAGGACCGATGGGAAAAGGATGGACAGAAGTTCAGCAGAGTAAGTGTAGTTGCAAACAATGTACAGTTGCTCGGTGGAAAATCGGATAATGGCGGCTCACAGGGCGCCGGGGGTTATACTCCGAAATTCCAGAATGCCGGCTCTTCACAGGGCTACAGTCAGAACAATGCACAGGGATTCGCACCGAAGACCGCTGCACCGCAGGGAGGAGCTTCTGCTCCGAATGCACCGTACGGCGGACAGGATTTCGGCGGCGGCAACGAAGGATTCCCCGAAGATATTCCATTCTAATTAGAGGAGACACTTAATATGTCAGACGAAGTTGAAACAAAGGAAACACAGGCCGCAGATACATCAGCAGATGTAGACATGCAGTCACAGCCGATGGACGACGGACGCGAAGGCGACGATCGTGCGCCGCGCGGAAAAGGTGGAAAGACATTCTTCCGCAAGAAGGTATGCCGCTTCTGCGCCAACAAGGCAAAGATCGACTATAAAGATGCAGACGGACTGCGCCGCTTCACAACAGAACGCGGTAAGATTCTTCCGCGCCGCATCACAGGCACATGCTCAAAACATCAGCGTGAGCTTGCACTTGCTATCAAACGCGCACGCGCAATCTGCCTGCTGCCGTTCGTAGCTGACTGATTTTGTATGTAATGCCGGGCAGTATTGTCCGGCAATTATTTTCTTATTTTGAAGACAACGATCCAACTCCTGGTGACGCTGTCTGAAAAATGAAAGAGGAGCTTGTTATATGAAAGTCATTCTTTATCAGGATGTAAAACATCTCGGTGAAATGGGCGATGAGAAGAATGTTGCCAGCGGATATGCACGCAACTTCCTTTTCCCGCGTATGCTCGCAGTTCCGTACAACGATGAGACAGTCGCTTACTTCGCAACGAAGAAAGATGAGATTGCTGCACGCAAGGAACAGAAGAGAAAGGACTCAGCATCTCTCAAAGAGAAGCTCGAAGGACTTACTGTTGAGCTTACAATGCCCGCAGGAACAAACGGCAAACTGTACGGCGCTGTTACGAGCCAGACAATTGCTGATGAGCTTACAAAGAACGGTTTCGACATCGAACGCAAACGCATTGAAGTCCCCGGCCTTACTATTAAGAGCACCGGTAACTATCATGTCACTGTCCGTCTGTATGAATCACAGACTGCAGAAATCAAAGTAACAGTAAAAGGCCAGATCAGCGAAAAAGATGCTGCTAAAGCTGCTGCTGCAGAGAAAGCTGCAAAAGACAACAAAAAAGCTGACAAAGACGCACCTGCTGCAGAAGATAAACCTGCAGAAGACAAGCCTGCTGAAAAAGCAGAGTAAGTCGTATCAGACTTTTTTTGACGGTATGAACTGAATGCAATCAAAGTTGCATCCAGTTTGTATGGAAAGGCCGGAGAATGCTTAAAAAGCGACTCCGGCTTTCTTTTTCTACTAGCACTATATGGTGAGGATGAAATGGATTCAACACTTAAAGACACGGTACCGCCGCATAACGCGGAAGCAGAGCAGGCAACATTAGGCGCAATGCTCCTTGACTGGGGAGCTGTAAGCAGTGTCGTTACAATGCTTCATCCTGACCAGTTTTACTCGCAGCAGAACCAGGTTGTGTATCAGGCGATGGTAAGCCTTTTTTCAAAAGGAATCACCGGTGATACGCTTACGCTCATTTCTGAGCTTACGAACACAGGAAAGCTTGATGAGGCGGGAGGTGCCGCATACATTGCGTCTCTTACCGATACAGTTCCTACAAGCGCAAACATCGATTACTACGCAAAAATTGTTCTTGACCGTTCGACGCGCCGTGATCTGATTAGAATTTCTTCGGAAGTAAAAGCATCAGCATTCGACGAGACAAAAGACAGCCGTCTTATTCTTGAGGATGCTGAAAAGAAAATATTCGCGCTTACCGATATGGACACAACGACAAAAGTCCATACGATGGACGAAATGGTTCCTGAGACAATCGAACTGATTGAAAAGCACTACAAGAACCACGATACGTATACCGGTATTCCAAGCGGATTTACGCGGCTCGACAGTATGACGAGCGGTTTCCAGAATTCAGAATTCATCGTTATCGGCGCTCGTCCTTCAATGGGAAAAACCGCAATGGCGCTTACGATGATGCAGAACATTGCGATTAACCAGCACATACCGTGCGGCTTCTTCTCGCTGGAAATGTCATACCAGCAGATTGGCCAGCGTCTTTTTTCGCAGGAAGCGCGCATACAGGGAACACGAATTCGAAGCGGTATGCTCAAGATGGAAGAGCTCACAAAACTGCAGGATGCTGCCGGACGCATTTACGAAGCGCCGCTGTACATCGTTGATACTCCGAACATGCAGCTGATTGACCTTCGTGCAATGGCTCGGCGCATGCGCGTGAATCAGGGTGTAAAAATCATATTCATCGACTATATCGGTCTTATTTCAACAGAAAATCCCGGAGCGCCTGTTTACGAAACAGTGTCAGAGATTTCAAAATCACTCAAGAGCCTGGCCCGTGAACTCGACATTCCGATTGTCGCACTCTGCCAGGTTGCCCGTGACGCGGAAGGCGCCGAGCCGACACTGTCACAGCTGCGCGGTTCAGGTTCAATCGAACAGGATGCCGATGTCGTTATGTTTATTCACCGCGAGCGCAAGAAGACAGAAGAGGGCGAGATGGAACCGGTGCAGGACGCGAAGCTGATTGTTGCAAAACAGCGCAACGGTCCGATCGGCGACGTGAACCTGCTGTTTCTTTCATCATTTACACGATTTGAAAATAAAGCTGACGACAAAGAATAAAACTGCCGGCTGAAAATCGTAATATAAAAAAATCCCTGCCGGATGAATACTTGTTCAGTACGGCAGGGATTTTTGTTTTTAAAGCGTAATTGTTGGAAAATTACTGCACAAGATTGCTTACAAGAATTTGTGCAAGCATTTTTTTCCATGAAAAATTTGTAAGGTCTGTCAACTGCGTGTATCCAGAACCTGTTTTGATTTGTGAAGGCAAAGATGTTTGTTCCAGAGTGCCGTTCAGTGTGTAGTAAGCGTAGAAGGCTGTCCAGAGATTGTCTGATACAGTAAACGTACCGGAGAGCGTGGCAGATGTATCACTGCTGACATCTGAATCATTATTAATTGTTGCTCCCTTTGCGAAATTCTTATAAATAAATTTATTGCCTAACGAGGAATACAGTGTTGAGTCAGAAGAAGGAACACAAACTATAGTTAAGCCGGCGTTCATCGTTATATCGGTATTCATATTAGCATTTGTATATGCAGAATCCGAATAGTAAAAGTAACAGGCAACACGTGATTGATTACTGCTTGAGTCGGTGTATGTAAAATCTCTTTCCAGCCACGTATTTTTACCTGTAAACGTGTCTGTGTCGCCACTTGAACATCCCGTGCAAACAATTGCCAGTGCAAGAGCTGCAACCAAAACATAAAAAATCTTCTTCATGTGAATCTCCTTTCACTTTACAAATTCTCTGTCTATTTATTTTGCATCTTTCGCAGATGCCGCTGTGTCTGCAGTGACTTCTGTTAAGTCTGCAAGCTTGAGAAGTTTTGCTTTGCCGTCGCTGCCTGTTACCATGACACCGCTTGATGATATTGTAATAGGAGTAGCAGGTTTTACTGCTACGGGTGACTTGAGCTGAAGTTCAAGTTCAGGGCTGTATTTTGCAACTGCCCAGTTCTTTCCGTCCTGAATAGTGCAGTAATAGCTGCCGCCGTTCTCGACGAGCATCGAAAGTTCAGATACTGTCTCTGCGCCTTCTTTAGTCATCTCAAGCGATTTCTTGTCTATCTGTACGAGCTTTACTGCTGCGTTTCCTTTCTTTTCGCCTGCAATTGCGATGAACGTATTTCCGGCATCATAGACAGAGCGTGAGCGGATAACTGTTACCGGTGATTCCTGTATAACGGCGCCTGTATTTGCATTCAGCTTTACGAGGCTTGAGAATACGCCGAGCTCATCAATTGCGCGGAGTCCGTATGCTGCAGGCGCATTTTCGTTCTGAGCTGCTTCATCTATAATTGTTTTCTGATCTTTTGCAATTGTTGTCCGTTCGCTCTGCGCCTCGTCGCGCTTTTTATCAGCAGTTGCCTGTGCATCTGCTGCGTTCTGCTGCGCCTGTTCTGTCTTTTGCGTCTGGGCATCTGTCTTTTTCTGCTGTTCGTTGGCTGACTGCTGTTTCTGGTCAGCAGCCTGCTGCTTTTGTTCAGCTTCTTTCTGTTTTTGAGCAGCTTCTTTCTGAGCCTGCTTGTCATTTGGATTTTCGTCAGCTTTTTTCTGCGCAGCCGCCGCTTCCTGTTTTGCTTTTTCAGCATCTTTCTGCGCGGTATTCGCTTCCTGCTTTGCAGCTGTGTTTTTCTGCTGCTCATCCTTTAACTGCGCGGATTCTGTGGCTGCCTGTTTCTGCGAAGTCTGCGCCTTGTTAGCTGCGTTGTCTGCCTCGCGTTCCTTTATGTCGACCATCTGCTTGCGTGAATCGATTCCTTTGTCTTTTTCACCTTGCATTGAAGAGACGACCTGTTTGTCGCTGATGATTGAAGTATCAACGGTGCTTAATCCGCCGCGGACATCTGAAAGAGGAATAACTATTTGTGATTTTCCCGGCCATTCGGTGTAATTAAGCGCAAGCCCTGCTTTGTCGGCAGTAAGATTTTTTGTAACGACGTCCTTATACTTTGAATTCCATGTGTCCATTTTTCCGCGGTAAACTGCGTTGTAGACAGTGACGAACGTGGCGATTGTTTTTGCGTCAGATGGTGAATATCCATAGGCTCCTATGAGATATGCGGAAATGATGCGGCGGACGTTGTCGATGTGATCTACTGTTGCGTCGCTGCCGATTATAAGAATATCTGCATCAAGTTTTTCTTTTGCGGAAGGATCAACTGCATGAATGATTGAATAGCGTGCGCTGTCGCCGGAAGTCGCAGGTGCAGACGGATTTGCGGCAATTGCAGAAGAAAGTGATGTACCTATTCCGCCAATCTGTGCTGCCGTGTTGATAATAGTATGAGGACCTGAGTAGTTGATGAAAACTATTCCGTCCTCACCGGCTGCGCTCTTGAGTTCTCCCTGATCGACTTCAAGTGACCATGAAAATGAAAGTGTAATAGCACAGAAAATAAATGCACATAGCGACTGTTTTTTATTCATACATATCCTCCGCAATCTTTTAAATAACGGCATAATTTCTCTTTCTAATTATAGCATAGAAAAAGATTTTTTCTATAACTCAAGCTTCATAATTTTCTGCATTGTAAGACGTGCATAGTCCCTCGTTGACTTGTCATACTGAGGATAGAAAAGATAGGCAAGAATATCTTTTCCTTTTGCATAGAGAGCAGGCCGTCCCATAAAACGGCAAATGCTGAAAACTGAATCGCACAAAGCGCGAAGCTGGGTTCTGTCTGAGGGACGGATCTGTGTAAGCATCATGTTCTGGAGGGAAGAAAGAAGCGTGCCGTCAGGATCAAATGAAACTGCTCCTTCTGCCTCGATGAATGATGTCCTGAGCGACGGCTCTGTTTCCGTAGTTGCGAGCGACGAAAGAAATGGCGAGAATGATGAAACTCCGAATTGTGAGCAGAGCGAAATAATTCCGGACGTATACGCAAAGTCTGTGTCAAAATATGTTTGTTCTCTTCTCATGTTTTTCTGCCCTGAAGTGCGGAGCATATTATACCGCATGAGTTCGCATGTTTCTTTTGATATAAGCTCGCGTTCTGCGTCTCCGCAGCCTGGCGAAGTGAGAATGCGTGATGCGTCGTCCAGTTCTTCCTGGGTAAAACACGGCTGCGAAAGGCTGCTTATTGAATCATCAGGTACCGGCTCAAAGAATGAGCTGTATGACCGTGAGGAAACAATTTGTTTATAATCATCAACATGCTGGTTCATGCGGTATGCATAGAGCGCCCAGTTTGTCATGCAGAGAACAAGATATCCCTGGTCGGAATAAAATAAATAGTTCCACGACGACTCCGGCGGAAGAACTGCATGCCAGATGATTGTGCCGCTGAATGTGCATTCATACGCGTTTTTTCTGTCTGCGAAAAAGAATCCGTCTTTTGTAATACGAGCTGTGCCTGACGAAGATATACTGCAGTTCTCAATGGTGAATTTATTCACCAGGTTCCCTGAATTTGCGTCGATAACAGAAACCTGAACGTTCGCGCCAAACTGCGAAAGAACAGCCGCTGTTGAGGACTCTGAAGATGAGGCGATGAGCGGTGCAGGTCCTGCGGGAATAACAGTGCCAGAAAGCGCCCAGTGCGAGTCTGCTGTTCCGTTCTGCACAGAGCAGAGACCGCAAGAACCGCTGTCGAGCGCAATGAGTACGCCTCTTTCGCATGAGCGGGCAGCGCGCACAAGACCGCTGAATGTAATGCGCTCAAGTTCCTTTCCGAACGGAGAAAATCGTCTGCCGATAGTTCTGTTGTTCTGCGGAGAAGCGTAAAAGACGAGAAGACTTCCGTCGTTCAGCTCCTGAATCGGCATTGAATTTAGGTCGTCTGTTTCAACCTGCCACTTTTGAATTCCTTTAAGGCCGTAGCATGCAATCGTGTGGCGGCCGCGCACGAACACGCGCCCGTCGCGTCCGGGAAGCGGAGAATCTGTTATTGGAAAAGAGCAGGAGACTGTCCAAAGTGTAAGTCCGCTCGGATTAATAAGATTAAGATTCGAGTTATCAGTAACGGTGTACAGAAAATCGCCCGTTGCAGAGCAGACATACTGCGTCGGTCTGCCGCTTACACCGCGCTGCCACAACACAGTGCCGGAGTTTGTGCAGGCGAAGAGCATCCGTCCGTCTCCGGAAACGGCGAATCCGTATGAAGTCGGGCACGGTGAAGCTACTGCCGTTCCTCCGATTACTGTTTCCCATGAAGCGCGCTGAGAACTGAGATCGACAGTGCGCACTTCAGAAGCAGTTATATTCTTTTGTGTTTGTTCCTGCGAAAAAACGAGTGATGAAGAAAATGCGTATACTGCAAAAATTGTTAAGAATGACTTATGCAAAATGTTCAAAGAATGCAAGGCTTTCAATGTGAGAAGTCTGCGGATAAAAATCGAGCAGATACAGCTTGGCAAGATTGTATCCTGACTTAACAAGATGCGATGCGTCTCTCGCATGAGTTGCCGGATCGCACGACATGCTTCTTATCTGGCCTGTTTTGTTTTTGCAGAGCCAGTCGCAGACTTCGCGCTCCATTCCGCTTCTTGGCGGATCTATGACAACTGCGTCGAACTGACCGCTGTTTGCAAGAATAAGCGGCGCATTGTTTTTAACCCAGTTTGCGCCGCTCACTCCGTAGCTTTCGTGCTTTGTGCCGGCAAGATTCATTTCGGCAAAAACAAGAGCATCCCTGTTGTGCTCAACAATAGTTGTCTTTTCAAACAGAGAGCTGAGAAATATCGAAAATGTTCCGGCGCCGGCGTACATGTCGAGCACGTTTTTACCGCCCATGTTCGTGCATATTGAGCCGATTGTTTTTTCAAGCACGTCGAGGTTAGACTGAAAGAAACCCTGCACATCGAACTGTATATTTTTTCCGGACAGGTTTACTGTGCAGATATTTGATTCTGTAAGCGTGCTTCCTGCAAAACGCGGCTTTACGTGATTCTTTGTTTTTTTCGCGCCGGAAACGTTTTGATTCTGCAAAGATGATGAGCGCACTTTTTCGTCAGCCCAGATAACATGGGGAAACTGTCCGTTGTTCTGGCTCTGGACGCGGCTGTCGCCGAATACATGGACTCTTCCTTTCGGCCTTTGTTCCGCAGGAACTGATGCGAGATACTCGTTTATTTCTTTTGTCGCTACAGGACAGTTAGCAATGGGAACAAGAGTGTTGCTTTCGCGTTCGTTCATGCATCCGTCTGTAAATTGGAGACGGCACCGGTAACCTGCCTGATTACCGCTTATGATTTCAACTTCAGGTACGTCAATTCCTTCGCGCGCAAAGCAGTCTTTAAGAATTGACGCGCGGAGCGTCTGCTGGTACTGATAATCGATATGCTGCATGTTGCATCCGCCGCATTTTCCGTACAGCGGACAGAAAGGCGCGACGCGGTGCGGCGAAGGCTCAATAACCTGTACGATGCTGCCGACGTCGTAGTCGTGAAAAGACTTTACAATTTCAATTTCTAATTTTTCTCCGGGAATTGCAAACGGCACGAATACTGTTTTGCCGTTAATTTTTCCTATGCAATCGCCCCCGAATACCATTTTTTCTGCTATAATAACTGCTGATGACATTTGTTTTATAATAGCAGAAATTGCAATGATTGGGGAGTAGCTTATGGAATTCAGTACGAACAGTTTTATGCTTCTTATGGATGATGGTACAGAAGTGTGTGTGAACCGCTGGGTGCCGGAAGGCGAGATTAAGGGTGTTATTCAGCTGAGTCATGGCATGGTTGAACATTCTCTCCGCTACGACTGGCTCGGCTCGCTTCTTGCAGAACAAGGATTTGTATTTCAGGCTCATGACCACAGAGGCCACGGAAAGACTGCACAGAATGCGCTCAGAAACGGTACCGGCATGTTCGGCTACCTTGCAGACAAGGACGGATTCAACAGAGTCGTTCATGATCTTGATAATGTTGTTCAGAAAGCAAAGACGGATTTTGAAGGCAAAAAAGTGTTTCTTCTTGCTCATTCGTTCGGCTCTTTTGTAGGTCAGGCTTATTGCGAGCAGTATGGAAATCAAATAGACGGATGCATTCTATCAGGAACAGCAGGTCCGCGTCCGCTTCTTGTTTCGGAAGCAAAAATTGCTGCCGGCATCATGTCTCTTTTCTGCGGCAAGAAAAAACAGGCGCCGTTCCTGAATAGTCTTGCGTTCGGAAGCTACAACAATCGTATTCCAGACAGAAAGACAAAACATGACTGGCTCAGCCGCGATGCAGAAATTGTAAAACTGTACGAAAGTGACTCATGGTGCGGATTTACACCGACAATAGGATTTTTTCAGGATATGTTTTCTGGTCTTTCGCAGATACACGCAAAAAAGAACATGAAAAAAATTCCGAGCACGCTTCCCATTCTCATTGCATACGGGACAGGAGATCCTGTAGGAAGCTATGGGAAGACGCCTCATGAGCTTGCAAAAATATACGCATCACTCGGAATAAAAGATGTTTCGGAAAAAAGCTATGAAGGTGCCCGCCACGAAATTCTCAATGAAATTAATAAGAATGAAGTGACGGACGATATGATTAACTGGATTAAGAAAAGAAACTAATCTTTGCTTGTATCAGGCTCAGCAGGTTTTTGATTCTGAACTTTATTGTTTACAATCATCCTGTTGACTGCGCGGTTTGTAAAGTGAATGATGCAGAAGAACGCTGAGATAATAATAAGACCGATGCACAGAAGAATTGCACCGTGGAAGTTCTGGAAGTACATCGCAATGCAGCTGATAATGCAGAGAAGGAGCTGCAGAGAAAGCAGAATAAAAAGAATCTGCGCAGTTGAATAACCGATGTTCATCAGTTTGTGATGAAGGTGAGCTCGGTCGGGTGTAAAGAACGAACGGTGCTCCCGTGTACGGCGCCAAATCGCAGCGATTGTGTCGAGCAGCGGAATAGAAGCAAGAAGAACCATGATAAGAAATTTGTTGTATTCATAGTTGTCGCTTGACTGGTATAGAGGAAGTGCGGCTACCATAAAACCAAGGAACTGGCTTCCGCCGTCGCCCATGAAGATAACAGCCCTTGGTTTGTTATAGATCAGGAAGCCGAGAATTGCTGCGCACATGATAAAGCAGATTGCCGAAGTTGACTGTGCGCTGCGGTAAAAAATGATTCCAAGTGTGCCGATTACTAAAAAAGAAAGGCCGCCGCAAAGTCCGTCGAGTCCATCGATCAGGTTGAATGAATTGACAACACCAATAATCCAGCAGAATGTAAGAAGATATGAAATCCACAACGGAAGAATCCAGTCACAGATGCGCGTAAAGCGATAGCCTGAACTGACAATGATGAATGCTGCAATCATCTGCACAAAAAGTTTGAACTTTGCGCGCAGGTTCAAAAAATCATCTATAACACCGAATAAAAAGATAATAAAACCTGCAATAACGATTGGCAGTACATAGCCCAGCGAGTATTTCGTAAAAAATGAAAAATAAAGGATGACTGAAATAACAAAGGCTGGTACAAAACCGAGACTGCCTAAACGGGGAATATTTCCTGTATGAATTTTACGCTGATTCGGCGTATCATAAATACCGTATTTTCTGCAGAAAAAAATAACTACAGGAATAATTGATGCAGAAAGCAACAAAGATAAACCACACATCCACCACATTTAAATATACCTTCTCCTCTTATACGTTACGCACCATTATACTTTAGTATGATAAAAAATCAATGAATAAGCATATGAATCTTGATTCTGCAAGAAATCATTTGATTTTATTTGTTGTTTCACCGCCCGCTGTTACAGCAGTTGTTTTATCATCGAGCTTTGTAAATACAAAATTACAGAATGTCTTGATTCTATTAATGAACGATGTTTCTACGCGGTCTTTCAGAAAAAAGATTTTATACGTGTCAACTCCGCCGATAGCGTACAGAATCCAGTTGTCGCCGTCACGGAATACGGTTATGACAGACTGCATGTTTTCCGGCTGGACTGCAGTGAACTCTTCATGATAGCGCAGTTTGTTAATATTTTTCATTTGGTAAAAGAGGGCACCGTTATTATGCTCAATGTCAATCTGTGTCTTAACAATTCCAAAAACCGACATCTCAAGGTCTGCGAAGTATGTTGTCTTTGTACCGTTTACTTTTTTGTCTGTAATAACGGCGGAAGAATACAGTTCATACCATTCTTTTGTGCGCTCTGAATAATAGGGAATTCCCGCATAGCCTGGAATGTTTGAAAGTGTCTGCTCTGTTAAATCAGCAAGATTCTCATTTCCTTTGTACGGACGTATCTGAATGATTTCTGCAACATATGCCGGTTTTAAATCCTGCATCACTTCAATCATCTTTTTCGTCTGCGGAGTTGAATTCACGGAAAGTTTTTTGAGCGAGCCGATGTTCTTTATAAGAACTTCGCCGCGGTTCAATTTTGCGCGCTCATCCTTTGAGAGATTGCTGTTGAACGGATCTGCAGAAACTGGAAGTGAAAATACAAACACAAGAGCCGAAACAATGATAAATGAAAAAAAGCGAATCGTCTGATATTTTGTCATAAAGTACCTCACTATAACTTAAAACGAACGGATGCTCAATAAGTTGCAGAAAAAAAACAGCGCATAAGTCTTATGGCTGCGAAGAATCCTGCGTTGTACAGAAAGAGCGTCACATGATATACTACAAGTATGATAGCACCCTATATTAAAGAAACAATAACAAGTAAAGGCGCCTCTGTCATCCGCAAGATGTTCGAAGAAGGCGTTGCGCTCAAAAAGCAGTATGGCGAAGACAATGTGTTTGACTTCAGCCTTGGAAATCCTGACCTTGATCCTCCTCAGGAAGTTGTTGATGCAATACAGAAAGTTGCGAAAGACACTTCGCACGGATGTCACGGTTATATGCCGAATGCCGGTTATCCTGATGTCCGCGAAGCAATGGCAAAAAAAGTCAGCGGCGAGCAGGGAGTTGAGCTTCACGGCGAAAATGTCGTTATGACAGTCGGTGCGGCTTCTGCGCTGACGAGCGTTTTAAAAACGATTCTGTCTCCCGGAGACAACGTGATTGTACCGGCTCCGTTCTTTGCTGAATACCGTCACTATGTCCACAACTTTCAGGGCGAACTCATAGAAGTGCCTGCGCGTGAAGACTTTGGTCCTGATGTCAAAGCGATGGCTGCTAAGATGAACAGCAAGACTGCTGCAGTTCTTATTAATTCTCCGAACAATCCTGTAGGCAAAGTATATAGCGATCAAGACATACAGGAACTTACTGACGCGATGCGCGCTCACGGGAAGAAATGCGGCCGCACGCCGTACCTCATTTGTGATGAGCCGTACCGAGCTATTGTTTACGACAACAAGAAAGTTGCCGCAGTGTTTCCAAAGTATAATGAATCGATTATCGTTTCATCATTTGCGAAGAACCTGAGTCTGCCCGGCGAGAGAATCGGCTACATCGCGGTGAACCCGAAGTGCCCCGATGCTTCTGATGTTGTTGCCGGAAGCATTTTCTCGCTTCGTACGCTCGGCTGCGTTAATGCGCCCGCTTTCTTCCAGAAAGTCGTTGCATTGAGCTGGAACGCAAAAGTTGATTATTCTTCCTACACAAACAGACGCAATGCGCTTATGAAAGTGCTCGACAAAGCCGGCGTCAAATACATACGTCCGGAAGGCGCATTTTATCTTTTCTGCAAAGTCCCCGACAGCTACAAGGGAGACGACATGGCATTCTGCGATTACCTCAAAAAGTATTTTATCCTCTGTGCGCCAGGCTCAGGCTTTGGCGGAAAAGGATGGTTCAGAATGGCATACTGCGTCAGCGACAAGACAATTGCGAACTGCGAAAAAGCATTTGTTGAAGCGATGAAAAATGTGTGAGTAAGATTCGGAGCATAGAGAATCGATCGAAAAAAAGTTTTGTAAGGAGTGCGCTATGAAAATTCTTATGGTCAGTGCAGAAGTCGTTCCGTTTGCAAAAACAGGCGGACTTGCAGATGCTGTTGCTGCATTAGCAGGAACACTCAGCAATATGGGACACGATGTTAAGATTGTCATGCCGCGCTATTACAAAATAGACCGGAAGAAACTTGCCCAGCTTGACGGACCGATGGGGGTTCCCGTCGGTATCGGTCAGGAGTGGACAGGTGTGTACTATGCGCCGCTTCCCGGATATCCGAAAGTAACTGTTTATTTTATTGACCACGAGCAGTGCTACGGGCGCGACGGTATTTACGGAACAAAACAGGAAACTGATTTCCATGATAATCCGTACCGCTATTCGCTTCTGGCGCACGGCGCGTTCCAGCTCTGCAATAAGCTCCAGTGGTTCCCCGACATTGTCCACGCGCACGACTGGTCTTCATGCCTTGTGCCTGCGCTTTTAAAATATATATGCAGAAAGCAGAAACAGTTTGAAAATACGGCAAGCGTTGTAACAATTCACAACATGGGATATCAGGGACAGTATGCAAAAGAAAAATTCACTGACCTTGGAATCGACTGGAACCTGTATTACGGAGCAGGCTTTGAGCACAACGGCGGAATTAATTTTCTGCAGGCGGGCATTACATGCGCGGATATGATTACAACCGTGTCTCCAACGTATGCGCAGGAAATCCAGACACCTGCCGGCGGATTCGGCATGGACGGTCTTCTTCGTGTGCGCAGCGATGTTGTGCGCGGAATTGTGAACGGCGTTGATACTGCGTTCTGGAACCCGGAAACAGATAAGACGCTTCCTGCGCATTATTCAGTAAAGAACATGGCAGGAAAAGCAGTATGCAAAGCTGAGCTGCAGAAGAAAATGGGACTTGAAGTGAATCCTGATATACCGATTATTGGACTTATATCACGCCTCGTAACGCAGAAAGGAATCGCCGAAGTTTTTGCGCCGAATTACGGATGCGCGTACAGGCTTTGTTCAACAATGAAAATACAATTTGTTGTTCTTGGCAACGGGGAAAGATGGTGCGAGGATGAAATTGCGTCGCTCCAAAAACAGCTTCCGAATATGCGCTCCTTTATCGGTTACAGCGAATCGCTCAGCCATCTTGTTGAGGCAGGAAGTGATTTCTTTCTTATGCCGTCGCAGTATGAACCGTGCGGCTTGAACCAGATGTACAGTGAACTGTACGGCACGCTGCCGATTGTGCGCCGCACAGGAGGACTTGCAGATACTGTGCAGAATTACAATGAGCAGACAGGCGAAGGCACCGGATTTATGTTTGATTTGCTTACGCCTCAGGCTGTGTATGATACATGCGGCTGGGCAGTCTATGCATATTACAACAAGAAAAACCATATCGCCGCAATGCAGAAGCGTGCGATGCAGCAGGACTTTTCATGGAAGGCAAGCTGTGACAACTATGTGGAAGTTTACAAAGAAGCAATTGCTCGAGGCTGCAAGTAGTTTCTGTTGAGTTTTAAAAAAACAGGATGTTTTTTTAGAACTCAAACCATTGTCCATCCACCGTTAAATACCAGTCCGCAAGGACTCCGTTCAATTCAGGATTGTACCAGCTTATAGAACCGTCGCGATTTAAAATCACCATGCGCGTTTCATTGCGCTCGACTTTTATCGGCATTGATGCGCTTCTCTTATACAGAAAATCGCGGTGTGTATTCATGTCGTACGAGCGAACCTGGCTCTTTCCGATATTAGTGTAAAGAACCGGCCAGAAAAGCTGCGTAAAAGCGTCTGAATCTTCATCATTAACAGAAAGTATTGTCTGAGATGATTTTAAGACAGGGTTCCATGAGAACACGGAAGTCTTGCTGTTATCATCTGAATCATCACCGATGCTAACTCCGTAAATCTGCGGATTTTCCACTGATGAATCATAGCTGAATGCGTAGGCAACTGTTCCCGGAAGAGGAAGAGGCACCGTTTCCTTTGTCGTGCAGTTGACGGAAAGAAGAGAAGCCGGCGGATTTGTTGCGCGCGATTTTGCCACATACAATTCATTCTGGTTGTAAAGAACTGCGTCCTGAATGCTTATTCCCTGATACAGCTGCTCACGCTTTTTCGTAGGAATGTCAAATTTGTTAACAAAAGAATTTCCTTCGATGTCGATGAGTGTGTCGCCGTAGAGTCTGAGTATCTGGATATTGTTTGAAGGCGTAAAGAGCGGTGTAAGTGTGCCCGCTGTTATATCGAGAAGCTGGACTGGCTTTTTTGTTTCCTTAGACCACAGAATAACAGAGTTTCCGTACGTGATAATATTTGTGTATCCCGGATTGCTAGCTTTTTTATCAACGATGCCGTTGTCATACGAAGAGCGGTAAACTGCTGTGCTTGTTAAGAAATAAAAACTGTCCTCAACTTTATCGAGGTCTGTAATGCGGTCATACATATTATCGGTAAGCGGTAACACCGTTTCTGCTGCAGGCTGCGCGGAATTATCTGCATTCAGCTTATAAATCATGCCGTCAGCGGTGCCAAGAAAAATGGTGTTTCCTGTTTTTATGCCGCTTACAAACGACGACTTTAGTTTTGAAGGAGTGAATGTTTTGATAAGCGCAGGCTCCATTACGAACTTGTTGCGGTCGTTCTTAATAACAAACAGTTTGTATGTTTTTGCATTGTCGGGAACAACATAGTACAAATCAGTATCGAGTTTTGCGCTCATCAGAATAGGGTTCGTGGCTTGAAACTGAGAAACAGCTGCGCCTGTTGCAGCCTGTGTAATGAACAGTGTGTTTTCTTTTACGCCTGCGAGAAATATGCCGTTGTTAAAAAGCTGTGCCTGAGTCAAATCGCTTTCAACAGAAAATTTTGCTTTCCGTTCGCCTGTTTTCAAACTGTAGTATGAAAGGTTTCCTGCCGGCGAATAGAAGCAGACACTGTTTTCGCTGTCAGACGTGTGCGACATTGTAACGACACCTGTAGAGTCACTGATCTTATTAACAACGTGTCCGTCAGAAGCATTCAAAAATATAGTTCCTGAAACAGAAGCTGTTCCGCAGATGATATATGTTCCTTTTGCAGAGTACGAAAGGCTTGTAACAGGATCAGAAAATCTGATGCCGTATTTGCGCGTAAAATTTGTCCAGTCCCATACGCTTACCCGGTACAGTCCGCCTTCATCAGATTCATACACAGCAACATCAGTTCCGTTCGGACTTCTGGCTGCAAATTTTATTGAGAGATCGCTTATCTGATAATGCTCGCCAAGACCGTCGTTTGTCCACTTAACAAGAAAACCGTCCTGTCCTGCGCTGAAGACTGTATTATCCTCACCGATTACGCCTTCGAGCGAAGCAAAACACGAGACTGCTTCCTGATGCGACTGCGTTGAAATATGAGACTGTGCAGCAGCCGAAAATGCTGATGCTGCAAGAAGTATGAGCGGAAGAAAGAGCTTTTTACTTTGCATGATGCAACCCCACAAAATAATGAATATCGCCTGCAGCGGCGATTACGAAAAGCAGAATAATAAATGCAAGTCCGAAATACTGGACAAAATGTTTTACGCGCGGAGAAATCTCTGTTCTGAAAATCGCCTCAATGAGCGAGAACAGAACAAGTCCTCCGTCGAGAATCGGAACAGGGAGCAGGTTCATCAGAAAAAGTGAAATGCTGATGAGAGCAATGAACTCAAGGACAGAAACAAGACCATCCCTGAATCCTGCAGAAAATCCGTCGCTCACTGTGTCTCCGAGCATTGTCGTAATTCTCACAGGACCGCTTACTGCATCTGTCACCTTTACGCCTTTAAAGAGGACAGAAATGCTTTTTACCGTCAGCGCAACGGTAGAGCACGTTTCTGTAAAGCCATGTCCGAGAGCGGGGAAGAATGAATATCTTTTTGCCTCACGCTTCGCCGTCGATTCAGGAATGCTTACTACTCCTATTTTCCCCGCGCCTGTTGATTTGTCAAGGTCTGAATGAATAGTAAACTTCATTTCTTTGCCGCTTCGCATAACTGTTACAGAAATATCTTCATCTGGATGCGTGGCTGCAATTTCGTAAATATCAGAAAAGTCTGAGACTGTTTTGCCATTAATCGATGTAATAGTGTCGCCGCTTTTTAAGCCGCTGTCGCGTGCTGCTGAGTGAAGCTCCGGATATACTTCGTCGGCAAGCTGTATCTGCGGACCTGCTGCATAGTATGTGTAGCCGGTCATTGCGATAATCACATAGGCGATGAATGCGAACACAAGGTTTGCAAACGGACCTGCAGCTCCAATAATTGCGCGGAAAAGCGGGCGCACGCCGTAGAGTGAGTCTGCATCACCTTTTACTGCAGGAAGTCCCTGTTCGTAAGCTGTCTGAAAATCTGATTCTCCTTTCATGCCGCAGTAGCCGCCTACCGGAAAAAGAGAAAGACGCCAGTCTACACCGCGGAATGTGTGATGAAGAAGAACAGGGCCCATGCCAATCGAAAAGCACTCAACAGTAACGCCACATTTTTTTGCTGCGAAAAAGTGGCCGAGCTCATGAATTAAAACAATTATGTCGAGAAGAATAAGGCCGTATATAATTTTCATAGTGAAGAAAGATAATTCCGTGCCGTTTCGCGCGCCTGAGTGTCAATGGTAAAAACATCCTGTACTGATTCAACTCTGTACTGGTTAGTTTTTTCAAGCGTGTTAAAAACAATCTCCGCAATCTGTGTGAATTTTATTTTTCCGTCGATGAATGCCCATGCTGCAATTTCGTTTGCCGCATTGAAAACAATCGGGTAGCAGCCGCCTTTGCGCAGTGCGTCGAATGCATATGAAAGCAGGGGAAAATCATCAAACCGTGGTTTTTCAAAAGTGAGCGTTCTTGTACCGTCTGCTGTGTCCGTGAGGTCGAACGGCTTCATGAAATTTTCTTTTGACTCCGGCCAGTCGAGTGCACTGATAATCGGGTGCTTCATGTCAGGCTCGCTCATCTGCGCATACACGGCGCCGTCTTTTGTCCGCACGAGTGAATGAATAATGCTTTGCGGATGAACGACAACTTGAATTTTATCGGCATCAGCTTTGAACAGTCTGCTTGCCTCAATTACTTCAAGTCCTTTGTTGGCAAGCGTCGCTGAATCAAGCGTGATTTTTTTACCCATGTCCCATGTCGGATGCTTGAGAGCATCTGCGAGTGTAACAGCAGAAAGCTTTTCTTTTGGCCACGTGCGGAACGGTCCGCCGCTTGCCGTTATCATTATTTTTTCAACATTCTGCGCGCCGCATTTAGAAATGAGTGAAAAGATTGCAGAGTGTTCAGAATCGACAGGGATGATATGACAATTATTTTTTTCTGCGAGCTTCTGCATAAGGTCGCCCGCCATGACAATTGTTTCCTTGTTTGCAAGCGCAAGGTCGATGCCTGCTTCAAGAACAACAGTGCTCGGTACAAGACCGGCGCTTCCTGCAATACCGTTTACAACAATGTCTGGCTTTGTTCTTTCAATGAGGGAACGAATGCCGTCGATGCCGTCTTTTGCGGTAAGCGTAACAGGGCAGTTGAATTCACTGCCGAGCGCAGAAAGCATATCTTTTTTTGTGTTGGCGCTGAATCCAGCAGCAGTAAAACGGTCTTTCTGGTTTCTGAGAATATCAAGCGTGCTTGTTCCGATTGAACCTGTGCAGCCGAGAACAAGAACGCGTTTTTTGCTTGAATGAGTCATAGTCAATTTGTTGTAAGCTCCGCAGCATATAACAAATGAACTGCAAGATAGTAAACAGGAGCTGAAAAAAGAATGCTGTCGATTGAATCGAGAATGCCGCCGCGTCCGGGAATAAGATGACCGCTGTCCTTGCATTCTGCTGAGCGCTTGAATACAGATTCAATAAGGTCGCCGACAATAGCAGAAATAGAAATCATGAATCCAAGCAGAAGCGCTTTATACATGCTTCCTTTAAAAATATCGCCTTTAAAATACCACGCGGCAAATCCTGCAAGAACTGATCCGAGTATGCCGCCGATAAATCCTGCTATGCTTTTGTTCGGGCTTGCCTTAACAACACCGCGGTTGTTTTTTCCGAACAGGTTTCCGAACAGCCATGCAAATGAATCGCAGATAAAAACCATAAGAAGAAAAAAGGCGATGAATACAGTTGAGTGCGGAAGAAGTGTCATGCGCGAAATAAACGTAATAAGATAGCCGCTGTAAAAAAGAATGAATGACGATGTAATAAGATGACTGTTGGAATGCTCGAATGATTTTGCTGTAACAACTTCCCATGTCATGCAGACCATGATGCCGCCAATGAGCATGTACGAAATGTATGAGGGAGAATAACCTAAGAGCGCTGAAAGGAGCGCATAGAGCGGTATACATGCACTGAGCGCCATAACAAGCGCGCGTGGCTGAACTGCAAACGCATGGGCAAGAATTGTGTACAATTCATCTGAAGCACAGAGAGAAACAAGTACGAGGACAATGTGCAGCGCGAGGTGATTATACTTGTCGAGACAGACGAGACCAATCACAAGAGGAATACCAACAAAAAATATCAGAAGCCGCTGCGCAATTTTATTCATATATATCCTCTTTATTGATTCAGCACTGCGCCGAACCGTCTGTTCCTTTTTTGAAATGAAGCAATGTTTTCGAAAAATTCACTTTCATTATAATCCGGCCAAAGTGTGTCTGTAAAGACCATTTCCGCGTAGGCTGTCTGCCACATCAGGAAGTTGCTTAAGCGCTGTTCGCCGCCAGTTCTAATCAGAAGATCGACATCCGGCAGGGCAGGTATATCAAGTGATTTTGAAATCAATTCTTCAGTAACTGACTGCGACGGTGTGTCAGCGGAAATAATTTTCTGCACGCCGCGCACAATTTCGTCTCTGCCGCCGTAGTTTATGGCAAGAACAACTGTTGTGCCCGTAAAGTGAGCTGTTTCTTTTTTCGCGGCAATAATTTCATTGCGAACATCTTCGGGAAGTCCTGCAAGATTTCCAATGTGCTCTATGCGGATTCCATTCTGTTTGTAAAAATTAAATTCAGCGCGGAGATGACTGCGTATAAGATTCATCAGATATCCGACTTCTTCCTGCGTGCGCTTCCAGTTTTCTGTTGAGAATGTATAGAGAGTGACATACGGAATCGAAAGTTTTGCGGCAGCGGATATAATTTTTTTTGCGACAGTCAGACCTTCTTTGTGTCCGCTTGTTCTGGGGAGACCGCGCTGCTTAGCCCACCGGCCGTTGCCGTCCATAATTATACCGATATGGACGGGCAGCTTGGCGGGATCAAGTTCATTGGCATTCATCAGGCAAGAATTTCTTTTTCTTTTGCGTCGTACACCGTGTTGATTTCGCCGATGTATTTGTCTGTGAGTTTCTGAAGTTTATCAGTTTCTGCTTTGAGACCGTCTTCAGTAAGCTCTCCGCCTTTCTGCTGTTTTTTAAGATCATCGTTACCGTCGCGGCGGATGTTGCGGATTGTCGTGCGGTAATTCTCAGCGATCGTCTTTGCCTGTTTTACAAGGTCCTTTCGGCGGTCTGCTGTTAGCGGCGGAATAGAAATGCGGATGACTTTGCCGTCGTTTGAAGGATTGAGGCCGAGATCTGCAAGATTGATTGCTTTTTCAATTTCACTGATAAGTGATTTATCGAACGGAGAAATGACTACTGAACGCGCTTCAGGAATAGAAATAGTTGCCACCTGATTGAGCGGGGACTTATTGCCGTAATAATCAACGCGGACTTTATCAAAGATTGAAGCTGACGCACGACCTGTGCGGATTGTAGAAAGTTCTTCTTTAAGAGAAGAAAGTGTTTTTTCCATTTTTGCAGAAGCATCAAATGCCATACTGTTTCCTCCAGTTTTAATAATTATACCACATAAAACAAAAAAAAGGCGGCCGAAACAGTGACGAACCGGCCGCCTTTGATTAGAACAAATTATTTACCAAGAACGTACAGTACGATTTTTCCGAAAGCGAGTTTTGCACCGACTTTCTTTCCCACTTCTGCCATTTTAGCAGAAACGGTAACTTTATCGTCCTTAACAAACATCTGGTCTACGAAGCAGATTTCTGCAAGGTGCTTGCTGATCTTTCCCTTGAGAATGCCGTCTTTGACATTCTGCGGTTTGGACTTCATTTTTTCGTCCTGATCCATCTGTGCCTTGAAAATTTCTGTCTGTTCGTCGATATATGTCTGCGGAACATCTTTCTGTGTAAGATATGCCGGAGTGAAAGCAGCCAAGTGGAGGCAGCAGTCATAGGCAAATTCTTTTACAGATGCGTCTGTTGAACCAGTGATGATTACAGCAGATGCTGTCTTGAAGTCGCTGTGAACGTATGTTGCAGCAACAGCTCCTGCCGGAATCTCGACAACTTCGAGGCGGCGGAGAGACATGTTCTCGCGGATTTTTGTTGCAAGCTCAAGAAGCATATCTGTGAGTTCCTGTTCAACTTTTGTGTATCCTTTTGCGAATACAGTGTCGAGCAGTTTCTCGCCGAGTGCAATGAAGTCAGCATTGTGAGCGACAAAGTCTGTCTCGCATGTAACTTCAACAAGCGCAATCTTGTTTCCGACTGTGCGGACAAAAATGCGTCCTTCGCTTGTAGCTCTGTCTGCACGTTTTGCAACAGCAGCCAGTCCTTTTTCTTTCAAAAGCTTTTCAGCAGCTGCACCGTCTCCGTTGCACTCTGTGAGAGCTTTTTTGCATTCCATCATGCCGGCACCCGTTTTTTCGCGGAGTGCTTTTACATCAGCAGCGGTAATAGCCATAGTTAACTCCAATAAGTCTTGTAATAAACCGGAAGCGGCTTATTTGTCGAACTTGTCTTCGTCGACAAGGTCACTCTTTGCTTTATCGTCAGCCTGAGCATCTTCTTCCTTCTGTTCGGTCGGAGTATAGTTGCTGTAGTCTACGATTTCTTCGTCATCTTTCTTTGTTGATGCGTCTGTTGCAACGTTTTCATCGTCGTCGTTCAGTGTCTCAATAATCTTGAGGCCCTGTTCGTTGTCTGCTTCGATTACTGCGTTAGCAATGATTGATGTAAAGAGGCTGATAGCGCGGATAGCATCATCGTTGCCCGGAATCGGGTAGGTGATTCCCTCAGGGTTGCAGTTTGTATCAACAACTGCGACGATCGGAATACCCATGCGGCGAGCTTCTGCAACTGCAATCTGTTCTTTGTGTGTATCGATGATGAACAGTGCGCCCGGCAGATCTTTCATTTCTTTGATACCGCCAAGGTTCTTGTTAAGTTTTGCCTTCTCCTTCTGGAGAGCAGAAACTTCCTTTTTGGTAAGGTTATCGAATGTGCCGTCAATTTCCATCTTTTCGATTTTCTTGAGGCGCTGAAGTGATTTTTTGATTGTTGAGAAGTTAGTGAGCATACCGCCAAGCCAGCGGTTGTTTACATAGAACATGCCGCAGCGTTCAGCTTCCTTCTGGATAGCCTGCTGTGCCTGTTTCTTTGTGCCGACAAAGAGAACTGTCTTGCCGGAAGAAACTACTTTGCGGATTGCTTCGTAGCTGTCTTTGATTGCTGCAATTGTTTTCTGCAGATCGATAATATGAATCCCGTTGCGTTCTGCGAAGATATACTTCTTCATGCGGGGATCCCAACGCTTAACCTGGTGACCAAAATGTACACCTGATTCAAGCAGACTCTTCATGGTTACTACTGCCATGAGATACTCCTTCACCGGAAAAACCAACTCCATTGCGGAGCATAATTGAGCAGACTTCCTCTGTTAAACAGGGAAGAATGCGCGCAGGTTTTTCCACCTGACTCTGTTTCTCGTAACGCAAAGCTTTCGCAGTGCGCCCGGAAGATCGGATTGGTGCATCAAAGCCTACGGCCCGTGCATGTCCGGCAAAACTACTCAATGTACAAAATTTAGTCGAGTATCGAATAACCTTGCGCTTTTAACATATCATAAAGCTCAAAGATGGGCAAGCCCACGACGTTGCTGTTTGTTCCCTGAATCTTTTTGATGAAGCAGGAGGCGAGTCCCTGAATGCGGTATCCGCCGGCAGCTCCGTGCCAGTCTCCTGTGTTTACGTACCACTCAATCTCTTCGTCGCTCATCGGTGCGAATGTCACTGATGTTGACGCAGACCGTGTTTCCATTGCATGGAGACGTCCGTTGTAGAGAGTGAGTCCTGTAATAACCTGATGTGTTTTTCCCTGGAACAAACGAAGATACTCTGCAGCCTTTTCCTGATCGGCAGGCTTGCCGTAGATGATGCCGTCGAGAGTGACGACAGTGTCAGCGCCAAGAATCCACGGGATTTCAAGACCTTTCGGAAGTGACTTTGCAACTGACTCAACTTTTTTTGAAGAGAGGTATTCCGCTGCTTTTGCCGGCGTCATGCCGTCAGGAATTATTTCCTCGTAATTCGGCATAATAACTTGAAACGGAATGTTTAATAATTTGAGAATTTCCTGGCGGCGAGGTGAAGATGATGCAAGAATAATAGGTTCCATTATATGCTTCCTAATGTAAAGATATATATAATCCGCGCTAAAAAAATCCGTTTCAAAAGACAGACAGAATTGACAAATAATATCAATCCCGATATGCTGACTCTCGTTCGGGAGATTAGCTCAACTGGATAGAGTGTTGGCCCCCGGAGCCGAAGGTTGCAAGTTCGAACCTTGTATCTCCCGCAAATATCCAGTGCCTTGTGCACAATAAAAAGAACGGAACCCTTAACAATAGCTGTTTTGGATTCCGTTCTTTTTTTTAAATCAGGATGGTAAATCTCCGAAAATTATTTCGCGTTTGATTTAGAAGAAGAAGATGATGATGAACTCGATGATTTAGAAGAAGAGCCGCTGCTCTGGAGTTTCTTAAGGAGTTCAAGGGCACGTGTGCGGACTGGTGTAACATAATGATAGTTCGTAGCAATCTGTCCGACAGACTGAATCATTGCTGATTTGTTCTGGACAGTGTCTGCAAGTTTTTCGTATGCAATGAGAACTTCAAGAGCAAGGCTGCTTGTCGGGTTCAGCACTGCATTCTTTTTGTTTGCCCATGCAATCGTATCAACAACTTCATCCTGGTCATTGATGCCAATTTCACCGAGTGAGCGGACTGCGGCAGTAATTACCATCGGTTCGTTATCAGCAAGAGCGACTTTTACAAGAGCGTTCTTTGACTCTTCTGTTTTTACGTTAGCAAGAATATCGCATGCTTTTGCACGGATATCAGGGAAGTTGTTTATGATACGGCCGTTCGTGCGAGACTCGCTTGAAATGCCTTCACCGGCAAGATGGTCAAGAGAATTGATCATATCAGGAGTAGCGCGGCCGTCATTTACAGCTGCTTCAAGATACTGAAGGGCAACGAGTTTGTTGTCGCGTTCGTCTGAGTTTGCAAGCTCTGTAATAACGACATCTTCAACACTGCTCAAGTATTCACTTTCGACAGATGTTTCTGATTTCTTTTCCTGAGAAGAAGACTGGCCTGAGCTTTGGCTCGTTGTTGCTGTAGTAGAATTGGAAGTAGTGTCAGCTTTTTTTACAGTCTGCTGCTGGGCAAATACACCGCTCAATGTAAAGAGAGCGCAAAGTGTGCCTGCTGCGATTTTTAACGATTTCATAAATGTAATCCTCCTGATGATTGACCGGAACCAAACCGTTCAATAGTTTCAAATTATAGAACAATAAATAGCAAAAATCAACTTGCCTGTATAATTATAATCGTCTGATTATTCAAGATACAACAGTGATTTATTTTAGTTGTTAAGCGGCGGAAGCTGAAGCATCCATGTTCCGTTTATCTTCTTAAAGTAGTAGTAGATGATATCCTGATTTTCATCTACCTGAACTGCCTTGACTGTTGTATCGTCAATGTAGCGGATTTCGGAAACAACGCGGCCTGCACGGGACGGTACGAACACGAACTTGAAATAATCTTCGAGTGTATTGAGCTGGAGTCCTTTTACCGGGAGTCTGTTCTGTGCTTTCTTTAGATTATCCGGTCTCTGCCAGTAGTCGAGAGAATCAGGCTCGACATACTGAGTCCATGAATCGAAGTCAAGTTTTTTCATAATAATATCAAGTTTCGAAATCAGCGCAAGAACATTTGCCTTGTCTTCAGCGAACGTATCTTTCGAAACAGATGTTGTTCCGACAGAGCGCTTGTATTCAGAATCTGAATTGACCTGAGAAGGCACCGTTTTTTTTGTTGAGGCGCATGCTGCTGTTGTAAGAACTGCCAGAAAAGCAAAAAAAGCGAATGTTATAGATAGAATGGTAGATCTAGATTTCATGTTGTTATAATACATCACTTGCGGTGTTACGTCAAACCTGTTAGGATAGGCGCGATATGACTACGGCAGTTTTTCCCGGATCATTTGATCCGCCTACATACGGACATCTCAATATTATAGAACGCGCAAGCAAGCTGTTCGACAGTGTTGACGTTGTTGTGGCAGTGAATCCTGACAAGCAGTATACATTCAGCGCTCAGGAACGGTTTGATATGATGAAGGCTCTTGTTGAGCCTTGGCAGAACGTTTCCGTTCATCTGTGCGACTCGCTGATTGTCGACTATGCGCAGAAAATTCATGCGAATGTACTTCTCCGCGGAATCAGAAACACGAATGATTTTGCGTATGAGTTTGATCTCTCGCTGATGAATCATAATCTGAACGCGAACATAGAAACGCTTTTCATTCCGACGGAACAGCGCTATGTAATAGTAAAATCAAGCTCAATAAAAGAACTGGCGATGTTCGGCGGCGATATTTCCGCAATGGTTCCTCCCGTCGTGGCGGAAGCGCTCCGCAAGAAATACAGCAAGAAGGCAGCAAAAAAGGATTAGTCAAAGTGACATTTTTCGTAAAAATGTAATAAAAAACGTTGACAAATCCCTAATAACTGGTATAATGCATTGACACTCGGGTTAAAACTGATGTAATATCAACCCTGTTATACCAGTAACAAATTCTATAGCGAGGTTTATATATGGCAGTACCCAGATCGAAAACATCTAAAGCCGTGTGTCACGTCGGCGCAGAGGTGTAAATATGCATCTTGATACACCGCAGCTCGTTGCTTGCAGCAACTGTGGCAATCTTGTTTTGCAGCACCATGTGTGTCCGAAATGCGGTTTTTACCGCGGACGCCAGGTGATTACACCCGAAAGCAACGGCTGATTAGGCTCTCGGCAGAGATAGTTCTGCCGAACACAGGAGATTACGATGGACGAATTGTTCAACAAAATCCAGAAACTCATTGCTGAGAAACTGGAAATCGATGAAAGCAAGATTACCATGGACTCATCATTCCGCGGCGACCTCGGTGCTGACAGTCTCGATACTTATGAGCTTGTCTATGCAATCGAAGAAGAGCTGGGCGTGAGCATCCCCGATGACAAAGCAAACGAATTTGAAACAGTCCGCGATGCTTATGATTTCATCAAATCTGCACAGGCTTCCAAATAAGGAATCCCGTCCGGATATTCTGAGCCGCAAGGCTTAAAATAAACACAGGCTGCGCAAGTGGACAACAGTTCAGCGCCGGTCTGTGTTATTTTTTTGTCTAAAAAATCTGTTTCCGGAAGTGAGTATGCTGCATTTATCATCTCTCTCAGCTTCTAAAAAAATAACGCCGGAACGAAAAAAAGATCTTGAGTCGTTCTGCCGCGCGCTGAATATTAAATTCAACGATTTGTCTCTTCTCGACCTTGCATTTCACCACCGGTCGTTTTCAAACGAAAATACTGAGCATAAACATTACAACAATGAGCGCCTTGAGTTTTTAGGCGACAGCGTTCTTGGCGTTGCAACAGCAACATTCCTGTATGAAGACATGATTGAAAATCAGGAAGGCGACCTTGCGCGCATAAAAAGTGTCGTCGTGAGCGAACAGACGCTTGCGCCGATTGCCGTAAGAATAGGAATAGACAAAATGCTTGTGCTCGGAAAGGGCGAGGAAATGAGCGGCGGCAGGCAGAAGAAAGCGATTCTTGCAGACTGCGTGGAAGCTGTGCTGGGTGCATATTATCTCGACAACGGCTACAAGAATGCGGAAAAACTGGTGCTTTCATTCATCGTTCCTGAAATCAGAAAAGTGCAGGAAAACAAAGGCCAGAAAGATTACAAGACGCTTCTTCAGGAACTGTATCAGAAAAAATATAAAATGTGCCCGACATACGAGCTTGTTAAGAAATCAGGACCTGACCACGACATGACATTCTCTGTTACTGTTCATCTTCAGGGAATAAGCTATGGTCCGTGCACCGGCAAAAACAAAAAGGAAGCGGAACAGAACGCCGCGCACGAAGCGTATACAGCGCTTACCGGAGAACGGGACTAGCGCTTTCTGCTGTTGATGTACGAGAACGTGTTCGGTGATTTGCGCGAATACCGCACGCCAAGCTCAAGCTGATATTCCCAGCAGTAGTCGTAAGGTGTTATGCGCTTGTTTGTTCCAAGATTGCCGTAATCGGCTGAGGCGATTCCGTTAAGCAGAATAGTCCAGTGATATGCGAGCGGCAGTTCGAGCCCCAGCATTGCGCCGAGCCCGAGGTTTGCATAATGGTATCTGTCTGAAAGCTGATACAGAAAATGTATTCCCGGCGCAAAATTAATCCGCACATATTTCCACATGTCCGCCTCAAACAGCGGCGCCGCAAACAAATCAAAAGCATAGAGAACTGTCTGAAGCTGGTACTGCTGCATTCCGTTGAACGTATAGTAAAAGGGATAATAAGCGGCAAACCTGACGATGCTGTTGCACGGCTGCATATTTTTTGTCTGTATTCCGCAGTATGCGCCGAGCAGATAATCCTGCCACACAAAGTTGCTGCGCTCTTCCTGCTTGATAATGCGTGTAATCTGGCCGCATGCAACACCTTCGTTGAAAATCACATACGGCTTGGGATTAATTACAGGAAAACCTGTTTTAGGATCAGTCTGTTCCTCTGCGGCTGCAAAAAGCGAAATTAATAATATGAACAATGACGATGCAACGAATCTTTTTTTCATAATGACGTTCCTTATGATGCCGTATGGTACAAAGTGAGCGACTGGGAAACACCTTCGTCGTCAGTCCATACGAGATACAGAAGAGAGCCGCGGATATCCCATTCAGTGTTTATTGACGCGCCGGAATCCTTAGTAAGAACAAGTACGTTGTCGGTAACAGAATATGTTCCGGAGTATGTTTTTGATGTTCCTGCGGAATTAACAATTGTTGCGTTGAAGCTGCCGTCTGACTGGAACGAAATCGAACTGCCGGCGTTGTCTGCCCATGTGCCGTAAAGAGGCGAAGGCGTGTAGCAGGAAAAAAGGACAGAAACAAAAAGAGCGAACAGTATAACTGCCACTGATTGTCTGATAACAGAATGCAATGTGTTGGTTTTGCAATAATTAATAATGGTATTCATGTTTTTGTTCCTCTGCCTTTTTATTCGTTGCCAACGGTATAGCTTACGTCTTCTTCATCAAAACCTTGACGCGTAATCGCGTACGTTCCGCCGTTTGCTCCGCCGCCAATAATCTTTATATTGTCATAGCCGACTGTTCCCGGATACATGCCTGTACACGTAACAGTTCCGTCCATCGTGCCGCTTTGATCCATGCTGGCAGTCGTGTTTGTATTGCCGTTGATGTAGAAATAATAGCCGAGCGACGAGTCGCTGCTGATGTAGTAGTCAGCATAGTTTGTATATTTCATAATGACTCGTCCGCTTAAGCTGCCAGTCACATATGCATCATAATATAATGTGCCGCTGAGATCGCCGTTTATTGTTTCCTCGCCGAGCTTTGCTGTGCTTCCGGACTTATGCATGAGCGTCAGTTTCTTTTGTGAAGCCTTTACCGTCTTGTTATATTCGCGCATGTACTGATCGGCTGTAAGCGCTCCGTATCCGGTAACGACATCTGAGTAGTTTGTGCCGTCGCCTAGACTGTTAAGAGAAAGCACTTTGTAATAATAATACGTTCCTGTTTTTGCCGTATCATTTTCATCGATGTAATATGTGTCAGACACTGCATCGTCTGTAATCTTGCGGAATCCTGACGAGCTTTTTGTTGAGCGGTACACGTAGTATCCGCCGTCGGCGCCGCCTGTTGGTTCCGACCATGTGATTTTTACCGGATAGACGCCGGAAGAATTGGCGCTGAATGTATATGCAGTTCCGTCAGAATATGTGCCGCCGTCGAATTTTGCGTGCTGCGTTGCAGATGCTGACGTAACGGCATACGGCGCGGGGGCAGCTGCATCACTGAAAGCGCTTTTTACAGTTCCGTTTACAGTGCTTATTTTGTAGAAGCTCGCAGCTGATGCTTTGACTGTGTAATAACCGTCGCTCGAAGTTGCTGAGCTGTCTGCTGTTGTTAAGAGCAAATAAGTACCTGACTGCGTTTCGCAGCTGTAGATGTTGTAGGAATAAGTGTTAAAGTCTTTTGCCGTATTCGTTGTATATGATGAATTTGATATGCAGTCTTCTGAACCGATTGCAGCAGGAAAATACAAACGGCAGTTAGCGGTGTCATCACTATATTTTGAGACAACTAACGTCTGCGGCGGACTTATAATATATCCCTCTGCAGGCGAGCTGTCTGAAGAAGATGAAGCGGAGAATTTTCCTTTGAGCTTTGTGGAACCATCTGAATCAAGAATCCATGCCTGAACCTGATAGTAATAGAACACATTCGGTTTAAGCGATTTCTTGTCAGTGTACGACGTGGATGTTTCATCTTCTTTTAAAAGCGTATAGGAACTGTCTGTCGAACTTGTGCGGTAAATTGCGTAGTAAACTGTTCCGTCTGCAGTAACAGGATTCCACGAAACAGAAATTCCTGTCGATGCTGTTGTGTCGCCGCGTCCGGCATTGTCGGTAATTGTGACTCCGCTTACCTGAGCAGGCGCACCGGAAACAAGAGAGTAGCCGAGCGCAATTGAACTTGATGCGCTTTCATTGCCTGAAGAGTTGACTGCATAAACTGTGTAATAGAATTCAGAGCCTTGATTTTCATCATCTATTGTATTGTTAAACCAGTTTTGGTTTGAAGTAACTGAGCCGATAAGAGAGCTGCTTGATGCGTCCGAATTCGGAGACCGGTAAATCTTGTATGATTTTGCGTTGGCTGATTTTGTCCATGTGATTTTTATATTTGAAGAAGAATCGCCGAGGCTCGCTTTTGTGTTCATAGGCGGCGCAAAAAGAGAGCCGACAGTAGAAACGGTATATGTGCTTGAGTCATATTTTTTCAATGTGTTTTCCGCGCAGACACGGTAAAAATAGCCGTATGAGTATTCGCTGTCGTTTGATGAAGGAGATGAAAGAATCGTGTCTGTGTAGCTTGTGCCGCTAATGTAGCTTGTGCTCGAAGTACCTGCGATTACGTCAAACGCTCCTTCGTCTGGAACAGCAAAAGAACCGTCGCTGCTTTTTGATGTGACAACGGCGCGCTCAAGACGATAAGAATCAGCATCAGTTACTGATGACCATGTAATTGTTATTGTGCCTGCATACAGACCGTCAGAGACAAAAATCTGCGCAGGAGAATCGAGCTGTGTGATAGCTGCTTTGTCTGAAATTAAATCATCAAGCGTCGATGTGTTGTCTGTTGTCATGTTTACTTTGCTTTCGAAAAACTGATAGCAGGAGGAAAGTATGAGCGGGCAGGCAAAAGTGAAAAGTAAAAAAGTATAGAAAAAAAGTCTGCGCATATTTTTACCACCAGCCGAAAGAAGAATCATTTATGTAGTATTTACTGTCATTATAGAAGCGCATCGGGAACCATGTGTGGACACCATCGTTTGTAGAGCCGGAGAATGTTGACGAGCTTCCGTTCGAGCGTGATGCTTTTATGCTTATGCTTGTTCTGTCGCTGCAAGTTACTTCCAGTGTTCCGCTGTATTCGGAAATAGTTGAGTCGTAGCAAGAGATAGTAAAGACGGCAGGACTTGTGTAGAACAATTTGAACCAGCCGTTTGATAATTCATACCGGTAGAACGATTGCTGCGCTGAATTTATTTTCATAAAGCAGATAGAGTCTCCTGATTCTGCAAGCTGTTTCGGAGCATAGTTTCCGAAAGTGAAGTTATGTTTATAAGGCATAACTCCTGCTGCCCATACGAGAGAACCGTCTGTATAAGAGAATGTGCCTGTTGCGCCGCTCGTTGATTTTGCGCTGTAGATTTTTGGTTCGCTGCCGATTTCAGAATAGTCAGCATCATCTCCCGTCTGCGCCATGTAGAAACCGTAAGTGATTGCAAGCATCGCCGCTTTTGTAAATTCAGCATTTGAAATTTTTCGGTATGCATACACGCCGCTGTCTGCGTATGACGCTGTGATTGTGTCTCCGTTTGAATTCGTGCGCGTTACAACGAGTTCCGCATAGTGTTTGTAGTCACGAAGAACGCGGAGAAGTCCCGTATGTATTGATGTGTCGCTCATGTTGTTCGGCGTGATTGTTATGCTGTCGGAAGCCGCGGTCATAGTACAATCGTAGGCGCTGTTATTTGAAAGAGCGACAGCAGATGACGATGCATCGCCTGTTATAGTTGCAATCGTATTCCAGCCTGAACCGTAGTTTGCATTTTTTATAGCAGCAGTGTATACAGCGCCTGATGCAGGTCCTATGGCGCGCGATGTGTAATCCCACAATGTCCATGAAATCTTTTCGCCGTAACCGATGTCGCCGCTTTCTGTAACATTAGCTGCCGTACAGGAGATTGCAAACGGATATCCTTTGTTAAGAGGCTCTGTCGGACTCTTTGATGAATCCATCGTTGCTGTTATATACGCAAGATACGTGCTGCTTGGTGTGTCGCTGCCATACGTGACTGCGTAATCATACGCTGCCGTTCTGCTTGCGCCTGTAGGCGTAATAATAAAGTAACCGTTTGAATCAACAGAATCTGTGTAATAAGACCAGTCATTGTTTCCGTCGACAGTGCGCCACAGTTTTGGCGAAGCGGCTGATGTTCCAAGCCATGGTTTCGTCCATGTGATAGTCACTTTGTTCGGATCTTCTGCTTTTGTTGCAGTAACATCATGTCCGTATCCGAGCGCAGATCCTGCAGCATATATGTTGTCTGTGTTTTTGTATGTTACTGTTCCTGCTACCGTGTTTGTGTCCGAGTCAAAATCGTCTGATGAATCTGCGAGCGGGAATACAGTATAGCGGTAGGGGAATCCCCATGAAATCTTATCCTGGTTTGTCTGCCATGAAGTCGGTGCTGATGACGACAGCGCGACATACGTATCAGTAAGCGTGATTGTTGCGCCGTCGCTTGACGCAGCTGCAGTAACTCCGCTTCCCGTATCCGTTCCATTAGCCTTAATAACAGAAGATGACGACGGAGATGAAGGAACAATGTATATGTCGGTTGATAAAACATTTGTGTTCGTAATGTCGCATCTGTCTCTCCGCACAGCATACGCCGCGGCTCCAGTAACAGTCTTCCATGTTACCGCAATTGATGTTGTCTTTTTTGCAACAGTTGCCGATGCAGCTGTTTGCGCAGGACCGAGCGTTTTTACCGATGCGGATGATGAGGATGATGTTGTGCCTGAAGATGAATCGGCTCCATCATTTTGTTTTTTGCAACCTGCCAAAGCTGAAAGTGCTATTAAAAGAGCCAAAATTACCGAAGTTGATTTTTTAAAAGCAAATTTTCTCATGATTTCTACCTCCATATATTTATTTAAAAGCCAACGCTTAAAAATTTTAAAGCTAACGCTTAAAAATTAAAATTATTGCTACCCTTTTAAAGAACCTAGCATTACACCTTTTACAAAATACTTTTG
>LAHS01001995.1_pt1 | contig 35891 bp, 36 predicted proteins | sample 329651 | NCBI WGS metagenome assembly LAHS01 (sample SAMN03275699, study PRJNA271635) | activated sludge metagenome | isolation source: sample C-1 Sludge from hydrolytic chamber (first chamber) of Anaerobic...
TGTTCATAAATTTTTGCTATTTGAAAAACTTAGCTATTCTTGCTTTTGCAATAAATAAAACATTAGAAGGGTTCACTAGTTGTTGGTAGCGGAGGTGGTGACTCCTGCTCAGAACAGCACACAATGTAAGACGCTGGCATTCCGCGCGTTAGCGAGGGTTGCGGCTTACGGTGCTGAGCGGAAAGCACCGCTGTAGCGAACAACAATGGCGCAGCAAAAAAAGTGTTAGATTGACTGCAATCAATCTAACACCTTTTCTCTTTTGTCCTAGCTTCTGTTCACTCTTTATTATTTCTCATTAAACCATAATTGGTCTTGATTATCTACATCACCATTATAATTAATACATATTTCTTCCCCAGCCTTAATGTCTTTGAAAGCAAAGAAATCAAATGTCTGGTTTCTAAAATTAATCTCATAGGTTGCATTTGGTTCATAAGAATGGTTAAACAACATCCCATAACCAAGAAGAATTGCAGATTGACCTATGCCATATTCAAAAGCATAATCACCAAGTAATGTTTGCTCGATATATTGATGCTGTTCATTTGGATAAGAAATGACTGGTGCTTCATGCAACAGCTCTCCTTTTTGGATATCACACTTAGCAAATACCCCTCTATTGAATTCTCCATCACTTAATGGAGATGTTTTAATTTCTATCATATTCGTTCTCCTACTCACTATTAAAATATACTTACAACTGTACCATTAATTTAGTCCATGAGCTCATTTTTTTAATCTTTTGGGCAATTTTTTTCAATTTAAATCCATTTACTGTCTTTTAAAAGACAAAAAGATTAGGTAATCTAATGCTTCTGGTAGCTATTTTCATTGCAAAAAAATCGTGCAGCACATCACCATTCAAATGCGCTACACGAAATATAGTTTGTCAAATCAATTTTTAGCATTGTTTTTTAATAGATGATGAAGTATAACCACTATGATTATTAAGCCAATAAAAGTACCTGTATTATCTGACTCAATGGCCAAAAAATGTAGGAAGAACAAATAAATTGAGTATAAAGATGAATGTCGCCATTATCAATAAAAATCGATATATCATTTTATTAATCGCTCCTTACTGTCCCAAAGCATAGTTATCAGCTTTAACAAGGTCTAGCTTAGACTTATTGAACCCAATAATCGTAACGACCCTTCACTAACCCTTTAGCAATAATATAATCGCCTGCGATTACTACATTGTTAAATGTTTCATAACTCCCTGTTATATTTAAAGATAAGTGCTCATATATTTTGGTCACTTTTTGCTCGTTTCCATTGATATAAATTGTATCATTTACTTTTAGCGGGAACTGAATCGTTATTTTATGATCGTGTAATTCACTTGCTAAATGATAAGTTAGCTTATTATTTACAAGTGCATAGCTAAGAACTCCTGCTAGTTGTTTGCCTCCACTAATTTCATCATCATTTACTAGTTGCATATAGCCTTGCCAGCGATTACTAGCAGTCGGTGAAAACTCGGCTAAATAGTAATCTGGGGCTGTTTGTAATAAGGAAATCTTTTTCGTTGCATCAAATAAAATGTTCGATGGTTCTGCTAAACTTAGTAGCTCCTTGTCCATGATTGGCGTTTTAGATAAAGCACTTACAGGGAGGTATCCATATATTTTATTTGAAGACACGTAGGCACGACCATCTGCTGTTGTGAAATAGACTGCAACAGATGTGCCCGTCTTTAATGATTGACTTTGCCAGCCAGGACGAACGGATACATCAACATTTTCTTTTACATATTGAATAGTTCCTTCAGGTAAATTGGAAACATAGTCTTGCGGTATATATCCCCATACATACTCAATTGTCGAATCCGTTCTTGGATTGTATTCTACTTTTACATAATCTCCACTTAGCTCCACTACTTTAAAGACAGTTCCATATGGCGTATGCATAATAGTTTTTGCTGAACTATTCGGGGCTTCTTTAATAGAAACGCCTTTTGCTGAGCTTGCAAATATAGGTGTGCCAACCGTAAACTTTTCACCTGCTACTTGTTGTTGAATAGCTAACGGAACATCCTTGTAAATCACTAAATCGGTTGCTTGTACACGATAGCCGCCACTCATCTTGTATACTTTGCCAACAGTTGAAAACTCGTGGCCGTACACACGATAAAATTCCCCTTTCTTAACAACGAGTGAGGTGAACGTGCCATCAGCATTTTTTATATATATTTTCACATCTTTTGAAAAGGTTAATTTACCTGTTTGCCCTTTTGTAATTTCCGCACCATCCCAAATAACCTTTGCTTCTGTATTTGATTGAAAGCTTAAGCATATTATTAGCGTAAAGAATACTATCCATTTTTTCATAAACACCATTCGCTCCTTTTAATCTATTTGTCTATCTCCACTATTTTGTTCAACCGTATAGTCGCCATACAATTATAGTAATTGTTACAGCAAAGGCTTCCTCAAAAGAGAAAGCCTAGCTAACAAATTTTAACCGTTAATGAATGGGGCGTACATCAGTTAATGGTAAGCCATTGTGCTTTAAATGCTGCGACAGGCAGTGGTCGGCTAAACAAATAACCTTGAGCATAGTCACAGCCAATTTCGGCTAAGAATTCGTATTCTTCCTCCCCTTCTACTCCTTCCGCTATTACTTTCAAATCGAGCTGCTTGGCTATCGCTATAATGGTTTTGACAAGCGCTTTGTTTTCATCATCTTGGTTCATCCCAATAACAAATGATTTATCAATTTTTAAGGAATTCAATGGATATTTATTTAAATAGCTAAGCGATGAATAGCCTGTGCCGAAATCATCCATTGATAGACTGATCCCTAGTTTTTTCAATGCATATAATTTTTCAATCATTGACTCAGCGTACATCGCAATACTCTCCGTAATCTCCAACACAACATAGGATGCATCGAATGATGTATCCTCTATTGCTTGCTTTACACTTTCTACAAATGTTGATTCAAGTAGCTGCTTCACCGATACATTAATACTTATTTTTAAAGGCTTATTTGTTTCATTGTGCCAGCGGGCAGTTTGTGCAATGGCTGTCGTCAATATCCATTTACCTATCGGAATAATCATCCCTGTTTCTTCCATAACCGAAATAAATTCATCTGGGGTAACTTGACCAAGCACCTCATTATTCCATCTAATGAGTGATTCCATAGCAATAATTTCATTCGTTTTCACATCAATAATAGGCTGGTAATAAAGCTCAAACTCCTCATTATCTAATGCCGTTCGTAATTGCTTTTCAATCATCATCTTTCGATAGAAGTGTTGTTGCATTTCTGAAGTAAATAATTGATAGTTATTTTTCCCTCGTTCTTTTACGTAGTACATGGCTGTATCTGCATGCTTAATCAATGTATTCGCATCATACCCATCATTAGGGAAAGTGCTAATACCAATACTCGGTGTAATGAAATACTCACTTCCATCAATCCAAAAAGCTGTATTAAATTGACATAACAAATCTTTAGCAAATCTCTCACTTTCACAAGCATCATAATAAGGCAGTAAAATGGTAAATTCATCTCCACCGAGTCGATAGATAGTTGCATTGCTATGTTTTTCTTTTAGCAATATTTCAATACGCCTTGATACTTCAATCAATAAGAGATCACCCACATCGTGCCCAAGTGAATCATTAATATATTTAAAACGATCGAGATCAAAGAATAATATGGCATTTTGACTTCCTTCAAGTTTTGCTTGTTCTAAAAGCGCTATTAAATCTTCATTGAACATCCTTCTATTTGGTAACCCTGTTAATGCATCATGATTAGCTTGAAACTTGATTTCATCTTCATAGCGCTTGCGTTCCGTAATATCAGTGGAAACTGCCAGTAATGTAGCACTATCATTGATATGAATCGGAACTTTGACCGTTTGTACCCATACAACTTCCCCCGAAGCAGATGTAATAGCTTCTTCTTTTATAAAATACTTTTCTGGCAACTTAAACATATTGTCTGGATTGTTGCAATCTTCTCCATCAGTGAAGTCAGCTAGTAAATCTCCGTCCGTTTTCCCAATCATATCTTGAAAGCTCATGCCCATTAACTGTGCATAAGATTTGTTCATTAACGTATAACGACCACTTTCATCTTGCGCATAAATATAATTCGGATTTAAATCAATGACCCTGAATAAAAACTGCTTTTGCTCGTATAGCTTTTTATTCATATTTTTGACGATTTCAAGGTGCATTCTACTCGAAAGAATTAAGATAGAAATCGCAAAGACTAAAATAGCAATCGAGCTTGGGTACAATCTGGAAGTTGGAAACATATTTAAATAACCAATAGCAAAGCCGATGGACGTGAAAATAGTAAAATAAAATAAAAAAGAACGTTCACTTTTATGTTGTACATCTAAACTAATCAACAAACAAATAATAATTGTGACGATAAATAGAAATACATTAAAATTAAAAATCCATGATAACTCTCCATCAACAGGAAAGTAAAAAACACTTGTATCCATTTGAATAAGTTCTAATCCACGAATACTTTTAGAGCTCCATCCTATTATGTAAACAAATAAAGCAAACGCATAAGAGATGAACACAGTAGTCCGATTAACAATAGACCCCCACTTTTTTTGATACTCCGATGGGAGCATTTCTTGAACAATCGTATATCCAACATAAAAAATGGTTGGTGTTAACATAATTGACCCGAATCGAAAAAGCTTGAAAAAGAACATAATGGTCTCTTGGCTAAACATTTGAACAGCATATAAAAATGAAACATCTATGTGCCAAAAAGACGCCAAAAGAAGAAATAGAAAAATAATTTTGGATAGTTTATTTTTTTTGAATAACACTAAAATCGTAATTCCAACACAAATGGGAATACAAGATAACAAAAGTAAAAAAATAAAAAACATTATAAAGAGCCTCCTAAGTATGTGTCAGTAATAAACAAGCATTATTCCCGCTACTACCATGAGTAGTAATACATACAGACTCTACCGCTTGATGCCTCGTTTCATAAACAATCGGTATATCTTCAAATCCATGCCCTAATGTTTTAATCGTTGGCGGGATAAACCCATATTCCATTGACAACAAAGCGGATATGATTTGCATTGCCCCCATTGCGCCAAACGCGTGACCGATCATTCCTTTAATAGAAGTAATGGGCACATTTGATCCAAATGTTTCTTTTAAAATAAATCGTTCAATTTGATCATTCAATGCTATGCCTAATGCCTGACTATTTATATAACTTGGTCGTGTATCCCCAACCGTTTCTTGAAAAACGTCTAACATATGTCTACCAGTACTATCAGAATTTAATAGTTTCTGCCCTTCATTTCTTGAAATAACCCGTTCAACCTTCCCGTAAATGCTCTGTCCTCGTGCATTTGCGGTTTGTTTACGTTCTAAAATCATAACGCCAGCTCCTTCGGATAAAACAAAGCCTTGATGCAGCGTTGAAAAGGGAACACCCGCTTTTTCGATTGAGCTCTCCGTTGAAAGAGACCTCAATTTTTTAAAGCCATTAATTGTCCATTGGCCTAAAGGAGCCTCTGTTCCTCCTACAATGCAAGCATCGACACTTCCAGACTGTAATAATTGTTTCCCTATTAAAATAGCATCTAAACTAGCACTGCAACCAGTTGTGACGGTAAATGCCGAACCACACGATCCGATAGCTTCTGCAACAGAGCTCGAAAGCGTGTGGGTATCAACAAGTGCAACTCCATGAATCGGGAATTTTCTCAAATCAAAACCATCCGCGGCATATTTTTCAATTTCCAAAATCGCTCCAGCGGATGTCCCCATAATGACAGCAATTCGATGTGGTTGAACATCTTTTAAATTTGCCATTTCGATTGCATCCAATGCCGCGGCAATTGCCATTCTTACAGAACGTGGATGTCGGCGATAATTTACGCCATTAATCTCCTGAAAGTTCTGATCAATTACGCCCGCAACAATATTGGCTTGAGGCTGATGCGCATTGTTTAAAATACGCTGTGTACAAATACCTTTTTCTAATACATTTAAAAAACTATGTTTATCTAGAATTCCAGGAGCTTTAATGCCATACCCTGTTATGACTATGTCGTCCAATACAATCACCTTCACGCGTTAACTTTATTTTATTATATACAACTAAATCAGACATAGCCATATTGGCAAGCCTTAAGTTCTAAATAGGTGATTGAAATGGATATTTTGTATCACATTTAAGCAAAATCTCGTAATATTTTAAGCAAGGTTTTTCTTTTCATCTAATATTTTACAAGGAAGAATAACATTATTTATGGAAGTACTAGTATTAATTGACGATTTTGTGGTTATATTCAACCCACTTTTCCATTTCTCGCTCAACGGCTCGATTTTGCCATTCAAACCAAATGCCACTACATTCACTGCAATGACTTTCTACTCCGCTTTTATTGTGTCGATCTTTACATGTAAAGACCGTCTTTTTACGACAGCTATAGCAGTAAATTTCTTTATCTTGATTAAATATCACAACAATCAACTCCGACTTTTTCTTAAAGTACTTTCCAATTACTATGCGAATTATTCGTTACGTTGATTTACAATTGACACTAGAATGTCCTCTATTTTGTTTTATCATGTCAACAGCAAAAGCCATTCTAACCGTCGGATAATGGTTAGAATGGCTTTTTAAATATAGGTATAAAAGCTGCATAACTTTTCTATATTACTTTGCACTAGGTGGAATAATCTCTGCAATTAGTAGGAGAAAAAACACCAGTCCAATTAAGCAAAATAATACCGAAGCCAAAAATATCGGACCTTTCTTGGTAGTAAATCGCTCGCTTTTGTGAATGATTCCTGTTTGCGCAGTAACTTGAACTTCATTGTATCTAGCCATTGGTCCACCACTACTCAAAAAGTAAAAAATTCCGCCAGCAATGGCAAAGCCAACAAAAAACATAATTTCGATAAATCGAATAGAGAAAAACGATGCAATCAAATAAGTAATGATTCCTTCTACAATCAAAGTGACTAGCATAATAAGTACATCTTTCTTTCGCATATGCCTTACTCCCCTTCTTTATCTTTTTCTCCATATACGATTAAAACACAGAAAAGTTCCAATTTTAAACAAATAATGTAGCTTTGTACTAAAAAAGCACTTCATCCATAAAAAATGGCTTTGAAGTGCTTTACATAAAGTGGCAGATACTTTATTTACTAGCTTTATAAGCACTTAGGAATTCTTTTACCTTTGTGCTATCTGCTGTTAGTGTTAGACCTGTATCAACAAGTGGGGAAACTGTTGAAACGGCTGGTTTTTTATTACCTTGATAGAAACTAATAAATTCATCTTGGTTAATCGAGTAAAGGATGGCTTTACGCAAGTCTGCAGATTTCGAAACTTCACGGCCTTTTGGATTGATTAGTAAATAGGATACGGCATTACTATCCGCTGTTTTTAACGCTAAGTTTGCATCACCTTTTACAACATCAATTTTCGTTTCAGGCACAGATTGTAATACGTCAATTTCACCATTACGTAGAGCAGAAAGTGCTGAGTCATTATCTTCAATGAATCGAACGTTAATATGATTGATTTTCGGCTCGTTTTCAGTCCCTACTTGGTAAGCTGGGTTTTTGACAAACGTTGCTTCATAATCATTTTTTTGAACTAAAATGTAAGGTCCAGATGCCGCTAAATGATTGGCATATGTTGCCCCTTCCGTTACAGTAGCTTGGTCACCGTATGCCACATTTACATTTGGGTCATAACTTGCTACGTCAAATGTATTGACTGCTTTAACTGCCGCTTCAGACACAATTCCGCCCGATTGGTGAGCTAAATAGTTTAGCACTTGTGGGAAAGGATTCGGTGTTGTTATTTTCACAACTTGATATTTACCTGCTGCATTGTCTACACTCGCTTCGTCCGTTACAACTTGTGCAATCGCTGCAGGAAGTTTAGCCGATAATTCATCTAAAACTGATTGACCGTCAGCCGTTTTCACTGCTTCAAGTGCAGTTATATCTGAAACAATTTCTACAGAATCAATATTCTCATGAATAGAGTATGTGCGGTGATCTGGTACTGAATTTTGATCTTTTGCACGTTGTAAAGAGAATACAACGTCTTCAGCCGATACTAAATCGCCACTATCTACCGCTTTGCCATTTTCCACCTTAGCAAAATTGATATCATCACGTAAGACGAAATAGTATTCTTTGTTATTTTCGGAAATAGCGTGATTATAGGATAGTGAACCATTAGAAACGACCTCATCCGTATCAGATAAATTCACTAATCGTACATACATATTTGTATTTAATGTATTAATGGAACCGTCATTTCCTTTTACAGGGTCAAGAGAAGTTAAGGAAGCAATCCCTTGATGTAAAACTAATGTATCTGTTGCATTTTTAGCGGTATCATTAAATGAAATTGTTTCCCATGCTTGTGCACGTGATTTTGATAAACGTACAGTGTCTGGGTTTACTTCTTTTGCATAAATTCCTTGGAACTTTTGAGAAATATATAATGGCGCAATATACGCATTATCAAACACTAATGCTTGCTCTAGCTCTTTATACTTCTCTTTTGCAGCATCCCCCGTTAACGTACTTGCTTCATCTATTAATTTATCGACAGTGGCATCGGCAGTCACACTGTAATCTCCACCTGTTTTAAATAACCCTCTTACTGCATAGTCTGGATTGCCGGTTACAGTTGTCCAGCTAGATATCGCTACATCATAGTTGCCAGCATCTTTTTGTGCCGAGTAAGAACCAAAGTCCGGTTGAATATTTAACTTCACTTCAAAACCATTTTTCACTAATTGGTCTCGTACAATATTCATATCTTGTTCTTGTGAAGCCATCCCTAGCACTTCAAGAACTGGTTTAGTACTAGCTGTTTCTGATTGATCATCTTTATTTTCTACATTTGATTTTGTTTCTACACAACCAGCTAACGCCACCGCAGCAACAGTTGCTGATGTAGCCAATGTAAATAATTTTTTGTTCATCTGTCTTTTCCTCCAATATAATAAGTTAATTTGTTTTCGGATCAAGGGCATCGCGTAATCCATCGCCGAAAAAGTTAAACGATAAGACGAGTAACATAATGCATAACCCTGGGAAAATAGCCACATAAGAATTGGTTTCTAAATACGTACTACCAACTTTTAAAATATTGCCCCATTCTGGTATATGCGGCTCTATACCGAGTCCAAGGAAGCTTAAACTACTAGTCGATATGACCGCTCCGCCAATTGTTAAAGTCGCTTTTACTATCATCGGCGCAAGAGCGTTCGGTACGATATGTTTAAAAATAATGGCGGCATCTGATACCCCTAACGCCTTTGCTGATTCAACAAATTCAAAATTGGCAATTTGCATCACATTGGCGCGCATCGTTCTTGCATAGGTTGGAATAGCCCCCACGCTCAATGCAATAATTAAGTTCACTGTATTTGCGCCAAATGCTGCAATAATTGCAATAGCTAGTAAAATCCCTGGGACAGCATATAAAATATCTAGCAAACGCATGATAATATTATCTGTATTTTTTCCGTAATAGCCTGAAAATGCACCGAGTGCCCCTCCTATTACAGCTGGTATAATCGTAGAAAAGAAACCAACGATTAATGAAATTTGAGCACCAAATACGATTCTAGAAAATAAATCTCGACCAAAATTATCAGTTCCGAGCGGATATTCTAAAGAAGGTGTTTGCAACAAGGCACTATAATTATTTTGCACTGCAAAGTCGTAATCAAATGTCCATGAACTCACGACTGACAGCGAGAACATAAAAATAATGAAGAACATGCCGAATACAGCCATCGTATTGCGCAAGATTTTACTCCATATTTTTTGCCATTTTTCTACTGCCGATGGATCTGTATTGCGCGCTTTTTTAATTAATGTCAAGCCAAGCAGTAATGAAAATAAATTGCCAGTTAGTGTAGGTAAAAGTAACACCACACCAAGTGGTATCATCCATTTTGGCGCATTACTAGCCGTAACGTAACGTGCGACAAGTACAGCCATCACGGCATAAAAGACAGCGAGTGCTAAAAACGCACCCATTGCGAATAAAAATGTATCGACTACATAGGGTTTAAATAAATTCAATGCTGAAATAACGATTATAAAAATTTGTGTAATTAAGGCGTAAATAGCAAAAGTATATTCTGCCGTTTTATTTTTCGTTGCGAGCATAAAACCAAAACCTGCCGCAAAGACATTGCCCACAACGACTGTTAGCATTAATGGGTAACCAAGCAATCTTGTTCGCTTTTGAATTTCTCGTTGTTTAGCTAAATCCTTTTTTATTTGCCACGTTGCGACCCATATATACAAAGTTGTCGTAACGTAAATTATAAAAAACCCAAGGACATAGGGACGCCATACACCGTCAGCAAAATTAAAACTATTTAGTAAAAACAACACTGAAAAAATAGCAGAAAAGACAATGGTAAACTGTGCATTGACATATTCTTGCGTTATTTTCATTAGCAGCTTTACATTCGAGATGAATTTCACACTATCCCCTCTCCTCCTAAGATTTCTTCATTTTTGAACGAATACGTGGATCAAAGAATGCATATAACACATCAATCACCATGTTGACAATTGAAATCGTAATCGCAATATAGACAACCCCTCCAAGGAGTGCCGGTATATCCGGAATAAATTGTTTATCAACGATATAGCTCCCAATACCACTGATGTTAAATACTTTTTCCGTAACAGAAGCACCGCCAAGCATACCACCAAATAACAGACCGATTACCGTAACAATAGGAATCATTGCATTGCGAATCGCATGCTTTGTGATAACCTTGCGCTCACTTAATCCTTTCGCTTTGGCTGTAATAATATAATCCTCATGAATCACTTCAAGCATGCTCGACCTTGTCATGCGAGCAATCGATGCTGTAATAGAAGTACCTAATACAACAACTGGCATAACAATGGATAACCAATTATTCGGATTATACGTAGCCGGGAACCATTGTAATTTTAATGAAAACGTTAAAATAAAAATCAAACCTTGCCAGAAGCTCGGTATGGATAAACCAATAAGTGCGATCAACATAAATGCATAATCTGCAAAGGAATTCGGTCTTACTGCTGAGATAATCCCAACAGGAATGGCAATTGCCACCGCCATTAGTAATGACAATAGGGCAATTTCCAATGTCACAGGAAATTTATTCATAATACTTTGCGTAATATTTTCCTTACCTTCAAACGAATTGCCTAAATCAAACGTAAACAGCCCAGATAATGAATGCCATAGTTGCACTAAGTAAGGTTGATCGAGTCCATATATTTTATTAAAATTTGCAACTTGTTCAGGTGTAGCCTCAATACCTAACAAATTACGAGCAGGATCAAATGGCGATAAATATAAAATCGTAAAGACTAATGTGGCAACACCAACGATGACAAAGGCACTTTGAACTAAACGTTCAACGATAAACCGACTAAATGCATTACTACATAAAATAAGGAAAACATACATAAAAACGCCTGGAATAAATGACAAAACTAAAAACAGTGGATTTTCAAGCAGTTCGCTAAAATAACTCTTATAGGAAGGCTTTGCTAAACCATCCTTTGTTAATATTTTTTCTATTTCTCTATGTAGCTTTTGTTCTGTTAATTGATTAACAACCAAATCCAGTTGACGTTCATTCAGCAATTCATTAAAAAATGCAGCCTTTGTTTGTTCCTGTTGCTTATATTCCGCTGCCCAAGCATGTACTTTTCCCTCTGAAATAAATTGTTGTTTCATTTGTGCAAACAACGGCACATATAAATTTTCATTCTTTTTTAACAAATATAAAAAATATGTAACAACATGAACTGGGAATCCTAGTAAAAATAGCGCAATTGAATAACTATGTTTCCTCGTTATCTCACTAAAAATCCGTTTGAAATAATAATTCTCCTCAAACTTTTCAATATTCTGAAAATTAATCATGTATTTCCTCCTTTCTGCGTTTACTATAGTAGTAAGGTATGAAAATCAAACGAAATAATTTACATGACAGGTTATATTGTACAATCCCTACCTGCATAGTATAGTATGTATGAACGACTACATTTCGTCAACAAGAATATTTAAAATTTATAAAAGGATGAGCATTCGATGAGTGAAAAAATTCTTGAAATACAAGATTTACGCGTTTCTTTTATTACGGGAGAGAGTGAATTTGAAGCAGTAAAAGGTGTTAACTTTTATGTCAATAAAGGAGAAACAGTGGGCATTGTAGGCGAATCGGGTAGCGGTAAAAGTGTAACGGCTCGCTCCATTATGCGTCTTCTTCCTTCCCCCCCTTCTTTTTTAAAGTCTGGAACAATTCTTTTCCAAGGGGACAATCTAGTGACACAATCGGAAAAGCAAATGGAAGCGATTCGGGGAAAAGATATTAGTATGATTTTCCAAGACCCGATGACATCCACTAATCCAACCATTCGTGTTGGTGAACAAATTGCTGAAGGTTTAATGAAGCATCAAAAACTGTCTAAAAAGCAAGCATACGAAAAGACGATTGAATTATTAAAATCTGTTGGTATAAAAAATAGTGAGGAGCGTTATCATCAGTACCCGCATGAATTTAGTGGTGGTATGCGTCAACGTGTCATGATAACCATGGCCCTTGCCTGTAACCCTGCCCTGTTAATTGCTGACGAACCAACAACAGCTCTGGATGTCACTATCCAAGCACAAATTTTAAGCATTATGAAACAAATGCAAGAGCGTCTAGGGACATCTATCATCTTAATTACACATGATTTAGGTGTAGTTGCCGGTATGTGTGATCGTGTCATTGTCATGAAAGAGGGAGAAATCGTTGAGGAAGGCACTACAGAAGAAATATTTGCTAATCCACAGCACCCCTATACAAAGCGTCTGTTACACGCTCTGCCAAAGCTTCATGAAAAAAAAGAACCGAAACAGCCACCCCATCTAGCACAAAATATAGATTTAACTGTACCGCTTATTGAAGTTCGCAATTTATCAAAGCATTTCGATTTAAAGAAAGGTGAGCTTTTAAAGGCAGTCGATGATTTATCATTCCGTATTTTCCCTGGCGAGACATTGGGGCTCGTTGGTGAATCTGGTTCAGGCAAATCAACAACCGGGCGTACAATTTTACAGCTCCATGAACCAACAGACGGTGAAGTGTTGTATAAAGGGGTACCTGTTACACGTTTATCTAAAAATGAGTTAAAAAGTATGCGACGTCATATGCAAATTATTTTCCAAGACCCCTATTCATCACTGAACCCTCGTAAAAAGGTGCTGGATATTATCGGGGAAGCGCTTGATGTACATAAATTAACGACATCAACAGAACAACGTCGTGCACGAGTTGAAGAATTACTCGAACTAGTAGGCTTAAAAAAGGAACATGCTTTACGCTACCCTCATGAATTTAGTGGCGGGCAACGTCAACGTATTGGCATTGCACGTGCTTTAGCTGTCGAGCCAAATTTTATAGTATGTGATGAACCACTGTCTGCTCTAGATGTTTCCATTCAAAAGCAAGTAGTGGATTTACTGAAAGACTTACAACAACGTTTAGGTTTAACCTATTTATTTATCGCCCACGATTTGTCGATGGTCAAACATATTAGCGATCGCGTTGCCGTTATGTATGGAGGAAAAATTGTAGAATTAGCAGAGAGCGAAGAGCTGTATGCCAATCCACAACATCCTTATACAAAGATGTTACTACAGTCTATTCCGATTCCAGACCCAGCCATTGAAAAACAAAAGAAACGCCAAGTCATGACCGAGGAAGAGTTGATGGTAAACCGTTTTAACTTAGACAATACACATCTTGTAGAAGTTTCTAAAAATCACTGGGTTGCAAAGTAACCAATAACGAATTGCACAAATGGTTTTTGTGGCGATTGTGGAGGTTTTTGTGGCGATTCTTGTGCATTTGTGGCGATTTCCTTTGTTCTGCTGGCGATTCCAACTATTTTAATGGCGATTTCATTATTTTTCTTACCCCAATGGATAAACACCCCTCCACTTCTTAGTAGTATACATACTATATATTGAAGAAAGGAGGGATTTTCCATGGGATACTTCGGCGGAAATGTAGGGGGCAGTTGGAACAACAATTATTGTGGTAACTATGAATACGGTAATAACAATGGCTATGGTTCAACATTTGCTCTAATCGTTGTATTATTTATTCTTTTAATTATTGTTGGCGCTACTTTTATAAATAGCAAAGAAGACTGCTAATTCTAACATACAGATTCATTGCACCTCTCTTTAAAAAAGGGTTATTCCCAGCCTAGTGACCCTTTTCATTGTTTTTCAAAATAGACGAGCTGGTTGAAATACTATCTTTACATTTTTCACTAGCTCCCGCTTTCATATGAAAGAAACAGTCACCCTGCAAATTTGCATGGATGACTGTTTTCGTTAATATGATAGCTTTAATAATCCTGACGCTACGTATCTTTTCAGCTCTTTTAAAACAAAGGTTTCACGCTGTAGCCATCGGTTGTTCTCTAATGTATTCCCCAAGTTTTCATTTTGTTTAATTGCTTCATCAATTAATACCCATTTCGGAGTAAATTGCAGTTCGGATTCGTATGCTTCTAGTTGCTGTGCTATCATCCTTGTATCATTTAATTCACAAAGATAATAATGGGATGTCATTTGGAATAATGTGTTGTCGTCATCATCAGCCACTTTCTTTTCATAAATCAAGCCCAGCTTGTTATAAACATAGCAATTCACATAACCTGTTTCTTCCCTTACTTCCCGTACTAACCCTTGTAAATGAGTTTCATTGTCCTCTAGGTCCCCCTCCTGGAAATTTGTAATCTCCCTTATTTGAATGAACTAGCAAAACTTTATCTTGATTTAAAATGATGGCTCTAACAGCTTCCCTAAAAATTGTATTTGTACAATGTGTACTATTTGGTTCCTCAAATACTTTGCTGAAAATCACATAACCACTCCCCTTAATACTAAATTGTAATAAATAAAAGCTTTCTAAAAAGCATAAACGCTCTAGAAAGCTCTCCGAAGTTTTTTATATTTATACTTTAAGCGCGCCACGGAAGCCTCTTGCAGCATAGTAGGAATCCGCTCCATTATGGTACATAAAGACCGTATCGTAGCGACGATCACAGAAAATGGCCCCGCCCAGTTTTCGAATATTTGCAGGTGTTTGTACCCAGCTCGACGTTTTTAAATCGAAAGTACCTAGTTCCTGCAATGCTCGGTATTGTTCTTCTGTTAAAAGTTCAATGCCCATAACCGTTGCCATATCTATCGCAGTATTTTCTGGTTGATGCTTCTTCCTTGACTCCAATGCTTCACGATCGTAACAAACACTTCTGCGACCTTTCGGGCTCTCCGTTGCACAATCATAAAAAATAAACTCCCCCGTATTTTCGTCATACCCTACGACATCAGGCTCACCGCCAGTGTTTTCCATTTCATTGAGTGACCATAGTTTTTCAGCTTTCGTCTCGAGCTTTGCTTGTACTGAAGTCCAATCAAGTCCTTGATGGCGATTCATATTTTTCTCAAATCGCTCTTGCAAAGTTTGAAGTAATTCCTCACATTGTTCGAGTGATAACGCTTTATTTTTCTTTGACATAGTTGTTTCCTCCTTATTATTTCTAACTTTGCTTCATAACCTATTATTTATTCATTATCTAATAAATCTCGTCCTTCAGTAAACCTTCTGAACTTAAAATATACTTTGTCTGCTGTTCAATACTTGAAAATGATTCGGTAGCAAAAAAAACACCATTAATATGTTCATCTTTTAATCTGGTTTGTAAATTAATATGTTCACTCGTAAATGGGTAATAAATTATTGCGTAAAAGCTAGCATTTGGACAAATTTTTTTAAATTTTCTCGCCTTATTGATGATTTCATCTGCCCTTTTATGGATATCTTGTTTTGCCTCAATTCTTCTGACATCGATACCAACCTTATAGGGCGCATTGGATGGATGTACTGCATCTAATTGAAAGTTTTCCCCATCCCATTCAAACTTAACTTTTTTAAAATCATCTGTTACGGCATTCTTTTTTAAAATAGTAAGAATCGCTTTTTCCCAACTACCTTTAAATTTTCTTATTTCTTTATCTACATAAAACCATCTATCCAATTCACATATTGCAGGAATTGCAAGTTCATTGGGCAACATCGGTTTAATATAACCTGCTAAAATTGCCGCTTTTTCTTTCGGTAACTTATCACAATATGTATCAATAGATATATCTAAATCTCGCTTAATCGCCCTTCCTGCAACATTTACCGTCGCTAAAATGGATTTGACCACGATAGGGTAAGCGCGAAATGCATTCGCTAATTCACCAGCAGTCATATTACCAAAATTAATAAATGGTACTTCTTTTATAAAAATAAAAGGTTCGAATGCGTGTAATAAAGCATTTTCGACGATATTTTGTCTATCTGACACACCATGAACTTGTGCTACTTGTTCTCTATGGCTACTATACTCCGTCAATTTTTCCCCTTCTTTCTTATAAGAACAGCATCCTCATAGTAAATTTTATTTTTCACATATTTCGAAGATTTCGTATTAACATTGGCTAAATGATGTTTTACAACATCTCGTTTAATAATTTGTGCTTCTAAATTAAGGGATTGAGCCATTTCCACATACATTTCTCCTAGTTTAGCTTCTACATCTTTATAATAAGAAGATTGCACCACAAGACAAGCTTTTCCATTTGGTTTTAACACTCGTTTGATTTCATGTAATGACTCAAATGCATCTCTAAAATACTGTAGAAATATAGGTAGGTAATAACTTTGGGAGGCTTTTGCATGATGTTCTTTCACCTGTTTTAAAAAGGAACAAATACAACTACCCCATTTTTCGTTTATGTCTATATTTTTATCAGCAATAACAGGAGCTCCCATAGTTGCTCTTCTCACTCTATCAAAATCCGTATCTTGTTTATAGCCTAAAAACAATAGTTCTGGCTTTGTAGAAACAGCGTAATCAATGCGTGTTAAATACGGAGGAGAAGTAATGATATTATCTGCGGTACAATCAGGAAAAATCATTTTTTTACTATCCCCTTCATACAAAGAGGGATAGGAATAGTCACAATTTAAAATATTCGTATAGTATGTTTCTAAGTCTTTTATCATGGCCTTTACATAATGATAAAATAAATGATATGTATCTACTTCGTCGGTTCTCGCTTTACGTATTTCATTCACTAGCCATGTTGGATTTTTACCTATTTTGAATTTCCCTACGTATCTTAAACATCTAAATAGAACTGCAAAGTAAAAAGCCCGTATTGTATCTGATAATGGGGCATCCGAAATATCGCTGTGATGCTTACAAACGTCGTCGATAGCTAGTTGAATTTTATTTAACACATTTAGATGTTTATCACTTACAAATTCTAATGTGTCTTCATTATTTAAAAATTCATCTTCTGCAAGTTTCACATGACTAGCAGTTTCCTTAATAGCATTTCCGATACTATCCAAATTCAATTCAATTAAATTTCTAGTTTTAGCTTTCGAAAAAATGACCATCACTGGGTTGATATCTATACCAAAAGATTTGATTCCTCTCTTTTGGCACACTAAAGCCGTTGTCCCACTACCCATCCAAGGATCCAGTACAATCGAGCTCTCATTAGCTCCTAAATAATCTAGCATATCCTCCACAAAGTATTCAGAGTAACTAGCATAGTAGGGATGCCAATTGTGAATACCATTCCGTTCATTTTTTCCTCTCTTAGCTGACCTTATATTTTCTGTTAACATTTACTGACACCATCCATTCAAACGCCATGTATTATTAATAATTTTAACTAACCTCTAACCATTAGTAAGAAAATCACGTGTAATTCATGTATTTGCTAATTCTTATAGAAGGCAAATGCTGCTAACTTAAAGCTATTTTGTGCTGTAAAAACCATTTAACTTACTAAACACAGTACAAATTTTATAAACAAAATCCATCCTAGTCAATTTCAAATAAATACGACGTAAAAAAAAGAGGACTATAAATCTCAAACGATAGCAATTTTTTTACTATTTTAAATAAGACGACGCAATAAAAGGCACTTACAATTTAGTAAGTGCCTTTATCATTAATTCTGTATTGCAATTTCTCCACTAGGTGTTCGCCACTATAATAGCGATAGCGACAACTGGTTGAATCATTTGCTATGAAAGCTTTTTATACTAAACCTTTGGACGTTGAAAAGTTTTGTAAACAATCAGAACTTACACTGTATGAAACGATATTTTCCTTGTATTTCTTCACGATATCAACGTGATTATCATAATTAAAAACAAAGAAATGTATATCCTTTTTGCCTTTTTTCAAATTGATAACAAATGGTGTGACATTTGATTCAGGTTCTAAAAATAACTTTTCATTACCTGGGAAAATATAGTGCTTTTTTAAAAATGAAGCTTCATTAAAATAGTTAGTAAATCTACTTTTTTCTTCTTCTTCTAATTTCTTTCCGTTATAGGTTACGGTAACATCTTTTGCATCCAGTTTTTTGTGCAGTTCAAATTTACTGACAGTCCATCCTACAACGATGCTTGGAGGACTCATTACCAATTTAACAATAGATCCAATCACTATTGTCATAACTAAACCCCATGTCATATCTTATCAGCTCTTTCATAATTTATTAATGTAGTAGCAAGTAATTTATTTGTATCACCTTCATTGCTCAGTGTCTCAAGAGGGATGTTTCATCCACTACTCAATTAAAAGGGATTTACATTAATTGTAACCATCTAATTAGATGTTATTTTGCTCGTACATTTATTTTAGAGCTAAAATATAATGTTGATTTAGATAGCGCCTATTGAAAATTGGAATTCAGTAAATGCCCCATTCAACACCATACCATATATGATTTGAATATCAAATGAAAGTATTGTGACATAATAATAAAAGTGTAATTTTCATACCTGATTCAACCTTTTCAAAGTACCAACTAAAATTTATTAATCATCCCAAATATCATTCCGGATATATAAGGAATCAACCAGATAAACCATACGACCATGCTTAACTTATGAAACTTATGCTTCATTTTCGAGTCTTTTTTCACCAATACAACGGAAGCCCAAATGGCATGAAATAACATTAAGACAATAGCTAATAAACCTGTTACACCATGAAAACTAAATAAAAATCCTTCTGTAGCCATTTTTTCCATCAAGGTCGTTCCAAGCGTATCGCATATGAAGCCTATCCAAAAAATGATCACATGCCACAATTTTAATGTTTTTTGAAATTTTTCTGACCAAACGCCTACTGAATAAAAAATTAATGCTGCTGTAATAAATATTGTAGCCACTATTAGCATTTCAATCACCCGATTCATAGCACAAATTTAAATGTACCGTTATAAGAATGCATACACTTATTGCCCAGATTTATTTTACAAAGGCAAGATGAACAACAGATGAACTGGTTACTATATAGTTCCTTAGTTTTTTAAGGACAGCGCTGTGCATTGGTTAATTATTACTGATATTGTATTATTTATAGTAGGGGTGAATATTAATGGATGAAATAGACATTTTAAATAAAGAAGCAATCAAAACAGATTTAGCGTTAATTAAATCTTGTTTGCGGTTAATCAATCAAACAGTCACATTAAGCAAACGAAAAGGAGAAACGTTTAACGCTTCAGAAAATGAAGAAATACATATGTTAATTTCAAAAATTGATAGGGACTTGCACAAAATCAAAGTAAACATCCAGTATGAAACGAAACATACGAACTGATCGCCCTCTTCTATAGCGCGACAATAAGGTTCGATTTGCATTTATATATTTTAGCTAAAATAATATCAACAAAAAGGAAGCCTTTTTTGAGCTTCCTTTTTCAATATCGTTACTTATGAAACTGACAATCTATTTGCTCTTTCTATCGAAAAGTATCCATAATAGTGTAACAATTGCTGCAAGCAGAACCATGAAAAATCCATAAAGCGGTGTATATGCTAACGATTGATGGCGAATAATAAAGCCCCCAATATAAGATCCTAGAAATATACCAATGTTAAAAGCAGAAATATTCAATGCGGAAGCCATCGAAATAGCTGTTGGTACATATTTTTCAGACAAAATCACTGCATATAGTTGCAACCCTGGGACATTCATGAACATAAATAGTCCCATTAACAGTACCATCATTAAACCGATAATTGGTGAGTTCAATGTAAAGTTAATGCCAAGTAATGCAAAGGCAAGTCCAAGAAAAATGATAAAGATTGAACGAAGTGGATTTTGATTAGCAAAGTGGCCTCCTAATGTATTACCAATTGCAACACAAATACCATAAACAACTAAAATTACAACAACAGCATAGGGTGAATATCCCATGTATTGCTCTAAAATAGGTGAAATATAGGTGTAAGCAACAAAGGCACCACCATAGCCAATTGCAGTAATGAAAAGTATGAGTAACATGCGAATATTACTTAGTACTTGGCCGATATCACCTAAAGAGATTGGATTGCCTTTTGACAAATGATTAGGTACTAACATTGCGTTACTAATTAAACCTAAGACACCAATTACCACAATAAAGAGAAAAGACATGCGCCAGTCCATTACTTGACCAATAAAGGTACCAAGTGGAACCCCTGTTACAGTCGCTAATGTTAAACCTGTAAACATAAAAGCGATGGCACTTGCTCGTTTATGTGGTTCAACTACATCTGCCGCAATAACAGAAGCGATGGACATAAAAACACCGTGTGCTAACGCTGAAATAATACGTCCAATAATTAAAATAGAGAAAATAGGTGCTAACGCTGCTATCAAATTACCAATTATAAAAATGACCATTACAAGCAATAAAACCGTTTTGCGACGAAGGCGTGATGTTAAGGCTGTTAATAATGGCGCACCAATAGTTACACCTATTGCATATATCGAAACGGTTAATCCGGCTGTGCTTAACGATATATCAAAATCATCTTTTATTAATGGTAGTAGCCCTACACTGATAAATTCAGTGGACCCTATACCAAAAGCACTAATTGCAAGTGCTAACAAAGTTAATTTAGCATTTGGCTTTTTTAAATGTGACATACTATAACGATCTCCTTTGATTTTTCTTTTTAAGTGTAGTAATATCCATACATATCTAAAATGTCTATAGAGTACTTTTAGTTACTATTGAATATTACGGGGGTTACCATGCAAAAAATTTATAATATTGGTGTTGAAGCAACGCTTGAAGTGATAGGTGGAAAGTGGAAACCAATCATTCTATGTCATTTAAACCACCATGGTAAAATTCGCACAAATGAATTTCGACGATTGATTCCAAAAATTTCTCAAAAAATGCTTACTAGTCAATTAAGAGAACTAGAGCAAGCTGGATTAATTAATCGCATGGTCTTCAATCAAGTTCCGCCGAAAGTTGAATATTCCTTAACGCCTTATGGAGAAGAAATGGAACCTATTTTGAATATGCTTTGCACATGGGGCGAAAAGCATGTTGAAGTATTACAAAATAAAGGTGAAGACGTCGTTTTAAAACAGCGTGATGAAGATATCGCGATGCAGCATACATCCTAATAAGAGAAGAAAGAGACTGTCACATACTAGACAGTCTCTTTTCCTTTTGAATGCTTATAGTGCAAAGTCGAATTCATCTGGGTTTGGTCCAACACGTTGTTCAAGGTTCATCAAATTGATAATAGCCATTTCTTCGTCTGTTAAATGAAAGTCAAAAATATCAGCATTTTGCAGCATGCGTTCTCTACGTACAGATTTTGGAATTGTAATAACACCATTTTGCACATCCCAACGTAAAATAACTTGAGCAATAGATTTTCCATATTTAGTCGCAATTTGTGCAATCGTGTCATCTTCAAGCAGTCCACCTTGCATTAATGGTGCCCATGCTTCTAGGTGAATTTGGTGCTTATCACAAAATGTGCGAAGCTCCACTTGCTGTAAATGTGGGTGAAATTCTACCTGATTGACAACGGGTTTGATACGAGCAAATGATAATAGGTTTTCTAAGTGCGCTATTGTGAAATTACATACGCCAATTGCTTTGATTTTGCCTTGTTCATATAAATCTTCAAGTGCTCTCCAACTTTCTGCATACTTGTCTTTACCTGGCCAATGAATAAGGTAAAGATCTAAATATTCTAATCCTAGTTTTTGTAGGCTTTCTTCATATGCCGCAATGGTATCGTCATAGCTTAATCCGTCATTCCATACTTTTGATGTAATAAATAAGTCTTCACGACGTAAGTTAGTAGATGCAAGCGCTAAGTTAATACCTTTACCTACGCCCACTTCATTGCCGTAAATAGCAGCAGTATCAATACTTCGATAGCCAACCTCTATGGCATTTTTCACCATCTCAGCAGTAGCATCATTTTCTACTTGAAAAACACCTAACCCCATTCCAGGCATTTGTAAACCGTTATTTAATGTGATTGTATCTTGTAATTGTTGAATCATTTTTATTCCTCCATTTGTCTGTTTGCTTGATTGCTTTCTCATTATGAAGTCCAGCAAGAGGAAATAAAAGTACGCACATTTTCGTTTCATAGTAACGTCGAGGTAACATTTGTGAATTGACAATGCTTCGGAGGAAAAATATTTTTAATAGTTTCTTGGAAAAAGAGCTCTTACAGCATTAAATAATGAAAAGACACATGCCTAAGTGGTATGTGTCTTTTCAAAGTTTGTTCTAAACTGACTTATTTTTTTGTACCTTTACTTGCCTCATTTTTGTATTCATGAATCAAATGGAATATGTCTGCCCCATAGCCTTCTACAAGATTAATCATTTTTCGGGCGTCACGCAATTGATGGTTATAATTTTCAATTGGATAGACCTTTGGCGGAAGACGATTGGATTGTATAATGCTTTTCACTTTGTTTAAAGTATCTTGAGATAGATTATCATTAAATTTTTGAATTTGGTGATAAATTTGTGATATTCGAATAACTGGGATATCTGATTCATTTTCTATCATAACTTTATCATTGGCAATGACAATTAAGGTACGAAGTTGAATTTTTGGAGCAGCTTCTCCATAAAGTAATGTCCATTGTTCTCGGATCAGTCGTTCTTTTAAGAAAATATGGCGGTTGTTTTGTGCTGTGACATCCTTCATCGGTTGAACACTATTAGCATATACTCGTTGCCATTGTCCATCCTTTGCAATTTTTAAGCTGTATGAACCACTCTCAGAGAAGTTTTTAACCTCTAATATAAAGATACCATTTGGTGAAAAAATGATATTATCCGTTTCTACCGATTGTCCATCTACTTCTATCCGAACATTTGATAAGTATGAACAATATTCAGAAAGCATCTTTAACTCATTTTCTACACGCTCTTCGCCTCGATTACCAGCACTAGCAATCCCCTCATTTTTTTCATATGTATGATACGCCTTTGCCCACTCATCATTGTATGCTCTAATCAGCATTTGTTGATTAGTAAGTAATTCAATATCAATTGTTCCCTTTTGAATGAATGAGTCAAGTATTAAAGAGACATAAGTCGGATAGCCAAAATCGAGACTGTTAATCGTTTCAAAAACCTTCGTGGCATTATCACTATATAACTTTAAGCCATCTAATTCATTTATTTGTTGTTTTATGTATTCGGGTTGTTCATTATTCGGAACATTTACCAGTTGAGGTTGGAGAGGAAAAATAGTCGGGTTTATGAAACCTTTGTTTGCCTGCACATCATTCCAAGAAGTGAACGGAAAATATTTTTCTTTTAAGATTTGAAGGATCGACTCTAACTGCTCTACCTTTTTCATTTCTTGCTTATATGTCCTTATTCTAAAAAACCAAAGTATAAGAGCAGCTAATATAAATAACAAAATCGTTGGCATAATCAGTTCTATTGATATTCTTAACATCACTTCACTAGCAGTCTCATTCAGACCTGCCCTTGTATTAAATCCTTTATAAAGCCACGCAATTACGTAAAAAATAATCACTTTAGGTAAAATTTTTGATAACAAAGTTACCTTGTAATTTTCTACGATTATATTTTTCCGATTCTTCAAATAAGTTGTAAGGTCTGGTTCTTTATATCCAAACATGGTGTATACTCCCCTCATTGCTTTGTATTTCTATTTTAGCATACCTTTTTTCACAAACATATGTGGGACATAAGAAAAAGCCACCCCACAATTGGAGATGACTTAATGCATTGGATTAATCAAATGTGACAACATTTTGCACGACCGATACCTTATACACTTCTTTCGTACTAATTAATATCGTTTTAAAATGTTCAGTTTCGGTAAATGAATACCAAGGCTTTTCATTGAATCCATTAGACAGTTCTTCTACAAATGTTTCTTGTCCAATATTCTGTTTAATTTTATATTCTTCTTCACGGCTTTCATTAAAGTAAAACTTCACGGTATATTCATAATCCATTAGCCAGCACCCCCCATCTATCTATAGCATGGGATAAATGGGCATGAAGTAATCAATAAACAATCAATATGTAAACCCCGCTATGGTTTCATACAGGAAAATTCTAGAATCCTTCATTTATAGATGTTACTATTTAAAGGTAGAGATTTATCAGATACATATGTAGTATTTATTGAGAAATCATTTGGAGGTAGAAATGGAACAAAAGCTTATAAATCAATTGAACGAGTGGCATGAAGTAGACGAACATCAGCGAATTGTCGATACCCTTTTAGCAATTCCTGAAGAAGAACGAGACGATGAATTGATTAGCATTTTGGCTAGAGCCTATAACAATTTGGGTCTTTACGAAGAAGCGCTCAATCATTTTAGTAAAATTTCTGAGGCAGGTAAACAAGAGGCGCTATGGCATTATCGGGTAGGCTTTGCTTTCTATTATTTAAAGCGCTATGAGGAAGCAGCTCAAGCTTTCAGCATATCTGACCAATTAGATTCCGGAGATCGCAGCACCGAGTATTTTTTAAGACAGAGTACCCTTAAAGCTAAGAAGCAAAAAAGTGAAGCACTTCGGCTTGCCCAGAAGAAGGCTTACTCCGAGCGTGGCGGTTCCGTAGAAAAGAGGATTCCTTTTTCAAATATGTCTCTAAGTTCATTTTGGGAAGATAGCGAGTATGCAAGAACATCCTATCAATCTGAGCCACCGTCAGATGAACTAATTGCCTCTATAGAGAAAGAGCTTGGTTATAAACTCCCCGCTTCGTATATTTATTTAATGAAGCAACACAATGGCGGAGTACCGAGAAATACTTGCTTTCCAACAGAGATGGCAACTTCCTGGGCGGAAGATCATATTGCCATTACAGGTATTATGGGTATTGGACGTGAGAAAAGCTATTCCCTATGCGGAGATTTGGGCAGTCCGTTTATGATAGAGGAATGGGGATATCCAGACATTGGAGTAGTTATTTGTGATTGTCCTTCAGCCGGGCATGATGTCGTGATGTTAGACTATCGAGCATGTGGGCGAGATGGTGAACCTGAAGTGATTCATGTCGATCAAGAAGATGATTATGAGATTACGTTCCTTGCCGATAATTTTGAAGCGTTTATCAAAGGCTTAGTGAATGAAGAACACTATGATACTTCTGAAGAAGACAAAGAAGAAGCCCTGGCTAAAGTAGCGCATGGGAAGTTTTCTCCTCTGCTGGAGGAGCTGTGCTCTCGTGTAACAGAGGTGGAACAAGTGGAACAGAAAATCCGTAGCATATGTACACAGATTGTCGAAGAGAAAGGCCATTTTAGTTTTCATGCAGATCCATTATCCTATACCATGTATGATGTGCAATTTTGGTTATATACGAAGTCGTATCCTGAAACTAGTTACGACCAATATATAGAAGCTTATCAAAACATCATCGCATTTGGCAGTGAGTTCGGTCTAGGTGGGTATGCGCCTTCCTTTATTACAGATTGGCTCGATCATCGCCTCAACGAAGGGCTGATTATACAAGAACATGGAATTATTCGCTTTAGCAATATGTTTGCAGAGAAAGTTATCAATAAATTACATGCTTACTAATAATACAAAGAGCTCGCTTGCAAAGCGGGCTCTTCTTATCATTAGTGACGGCACTGCTCTAATCTTTTATACAGTGCAACAGCAAGCTCCGTAAAGCGCTTCTCCTCTTCTGTGTTTAGTAAATCATGTGAATCCCTCTTGTCCTTCCAGTAATCCCCATCTAACAAATCATACATATCAAGAAGTGTAATTTCAGGCGTTGCTGGATTATGAAAAACGGACAGCATCGGTTCCGGACCATCATCCCAGTTATATCCGTTCACAATGGCATGTAATATTTCTGGCGAATTAATGTGTGCTATCTTCTCGCATAGTTTGTTCTGTGACTCTTCATACAACAGCTCCTCAACAAAGCTTTGCTCTTCCATTGTCAACGAAAGGCGAACCGCTCCTTTTGTTGCAAGTAGAAGATCAGCAAGCTTTTTATCTGTACGAGCTGCATTCCAAGCCGTCGCTAAAATACCCAGTGGCGAATCCAGTTCGGCTCCCGCTTCAATCAGCTTCAATATAGCATCCACTTGCTTGAACTTTACAGCTTTTTTAAGTGGCGTTTCACCCAGTTTATCTTGTGCTTCAAGTTCTGCTCCGTGCTCTATTAATATTTCAATCGCTTGTACAGGCATACGATTAGTTAAAAAAAGCATCAGCGGTGTCCTCCCCCGCTCGTCCCGTTCATTCACATCCAGTTCCATCGCTGCCTTGTGGACAAGTGGTAGATTATCTGCCTTGCTAACTTCCTTCCAATGCAAGGTTATTCCCCCTTTGACATAGTAACGTTATTTAGCTTTGCTGATAGATAGTTGCTGTAATATTGTCTTTTGGACAGACAAACATATAAAAAATACCTTCAGCATATTCATCAAAATCAGCATAATCAATCTGCCCTATAAAACGCATTCTTTGCTCACAGCAAGGGCAAAGCGGATATGTTGGATCCTGCACCCAGCTTGGATAACCACCAATCTGCGAATTTAATTGTGACATCGTCCAAAGCGCAGCATAGTATGGTGATTGTGGCTCATGTGCAAGGGCTAACCTAGGTATGATTTCAATAGAGCTGTTTACGTCATCAATATCTGGAAGATACGCTGGTTTTTGATTATAACGGCTCCAAACAGGCACACCATCATTGTCCAACTCCATGTAGATTGTGCTAAAGCTTCCACATAAATCACAGGTTATTACCTTCAAGTTCTTGTGCATGTTGAGATAGTGCAAGGATGGATGTGAGGTAGCCACGTCCATTAATTTCGTTAACTTCCTATGACACCACGGACAGGTTGAATGACTTGTCTCAAGAAAATGCGCATACTGCTCTTCATTGAAATCTTCAATTTGTTGATCTGTTTGCCTAATTGCATAGCAGACATGGTTAATTAGGTCACGCTTCTTTCCTTCACGGCTAAGCTCCCATCCGCCTTCAAGAGCGTAGGTTTCTGGCGTTACATACAACTGCTCTGTCCATATTGGCGGCTGTTTTCGCCATTGCCGAAACTGCTCTATGACCATGGCATTACCAATCCAACCGAGCATAAGGAGGAGATGGTTTCGGTTATCTTGATCCCATTTAACACGCTCTAAAAGGAGCTGTTGTATATCTGGTGGTGCATCTTTAAAAACAAGTGGATAATGAAACAAACTACGCTCCATCAGTTCAGGTAAAGCATTGGCGATATTTTTATTTCGATAGCATACTAGCGACAATAGAATTTCCTCTGCTTCACTTTCATTGTTTATAGCGAGTAATTCCATGGCATATTTCAGCATATTGTCCGCTTCTTGTTCTGATAACGCTATGTATATCTGCTCCATGCTTAACGGATAAGGAATGTATTGGATAAGTGGGTCATACGTTCTCGGCGCATGCATTACCTTAAGAATGTCCACATAATTCGTAAGTCCTTCATAGGGATTAACCGTTTTGCGGTGCTGCTCAATATACCCTTGTTGCTTTTTTCGTGCATGCTCCTGATGGCATGGCATACAAATACCACCTGTTTTGGCTGCTGTAGTCGGCAGTATTGTTGCGCTACAACCTTCCGTCTTACATGGTATCCGGTCCGTCATACTGGATTCCCCCTTCGCCTTATGCGATTTTTATAAAAATTATAAGCGAGCACCTTGTTTTTCCATATCTTCTAACACCACCATTAGAATGCGCCTAGTCTCATCTTTAAGTTCACTGTTCAGATGCTCCTGAATATGTGGGATGGCGTGACCTCCAAGTTCCACTAGTTGTTCATAAGCCTCATAATCTGTTCGCCAGAAGCTTCGCATGCTCCCTTTACCAAACTCTCCTCTTTCGATCACATCTACCCAATGTTTTACCTGTTCAACAAGGGGGCGTTGCTGTATAGTTTCGACAGCAGAACGGAATTCCATATCTTTCTTCATTAAGTCAGGCATTGTTTGATACAATTGATCTTCGGGTACAGTTTTTCTTATAAGCTGACTTAATGTCAAATAGTCACCACCAACGCCATCCGCGGCTGACACGTAAGCAATAAAGTCCTTGGTACGATTCAATTGCTTTAGGTCGTTTTGCAATCGATGAATAACTTGGATGGCCATTAAAAAGAGTTCTGAATCTATAATGGTCTTTTCAAATATGTAGTTTTCCTCATTGCTTAAATACTCGGGTGTTTCTTGGCTAATACAGGTGAACATATCAAGATAGGTTTCAAGGCCATTCGGCAACTCGTCGTACATAAAGGGATAATCGCCTTCACTAAATTTACAGGAACTATAGATTTGCTCTAGGGTTTGATTGTAAAACTTGCTACCAGTTCTTAAGTAACTTTCTTGATATTGGGCGTAGTATTGAGCAACCGTTTGCTCTAAAGAATCCCGATTATTAATGTACACTATATAGCTGCCATTATAGCTATCCGTATAGAGCGAGAAAGTATACACATCTTTATTTCCTCCTTCTTCTATATAGTTAGCAATGGCAGATTGGCAGAAGTCGTAAAGGGCATTCTCCAAATCACGTGTACTAATGAATATCCCATCTTCGGAACCAAATGTCGTTATTTCTTGAATCGTTTGATTGGCCGTACAAAGTAGATAACTTCCCTTACCTTCTAATTCTCTTCTCCCACTAATTAACTTCCCGATATGAACATCATAACTCATAGTGAAATAATCCCTCCAAATATGTTTAATGATTTAATAACATTGTTCTGTCATTTTATCTGCCCGATTCTCCTTTTCAGCTGGTAAAGCAAAAGGATTGCTAGTGCATTAGATGCTTATGGGCTGAACAAGTCATACGTAGTTATCGCTTATAATCTGGCTGTTCCAATGTCATTGGATTCGGATTGCTAAGTACCCAATGCACAGCTAGTTCGCACAGTCTTGCAGGTTCATCATTACCATTGCCGTTATGAAGTTTTTTCACTAATGTTTCAGCCTCCTGCAAGGTAGCAGGGTTGAATGGCGTGCCCATACGAAAATAATGGCTCAAACTATGGAGCATCTTACGATATTGATTATCCCAGTTGATACCGCCGTTATCTAAAATTTCATAAGCTACTTTACCAGTAATACGAATCGCCTCACCCTGTACGGTTTTCGCATGACCTTGTGAAGGAATAAGTAAACTCCATAGTTCATTATGCTGCGCCTGCCAACCTTTTGTGGATACCGTTATTGGAGAGCTGCCATCATGCGTTTTTCGTTTTCCGACTGGGGGAACAGCAAATAGCTGATATAGACGGTAAAGAGCCTCATCCGTTTGATTCAAATATTCCTTATTAAAGTTATCTCGGTGAAATTCAAAATCGTTGCCAATTCGCTTAATAGCATTCTGCATATCCTGCGTTACAGTTGCTCCAGCGTTTAGCAAAATTTCAGCAACCTTTGCCATATTGACGATATCTATGTTTCGACACGTTGCCAAAGCTTTTTCTAAGGGTGTTTGCTTCATCTTGTTTTCTGCGCTAAAATTTGCGCCTTTGCCAACTAATGTGTAAACTGCATTTGGATTAAATGACCCTGCCGCTGCAAATAAAGGTGTCTCATTTTGATAATCCAGTGCTTCTATCGCTGCACCCAACTCAAGCAGCAATTCTATATTTCCGCACCAACTCATTGCCTGTTTATGTAGAGCCGTTCTTCCGTAACTATCACGCGCATTAATATCAGCCCCCTGCTTCACAAGCCAGCGAACCAAATCATTCGGTACTTTAAAAAAACTCAAAGCTGTTGATTTACTGTAACCACCACGGGCATCTAATTCACATTGTGAAAATACCTCTTTTAACGCTGATAAATCGCCTACTTCAATGAGTTCCTCGAAATTTTTCGGTAAGGTTTTTCGCTTCCTGCCCATTTACGTTCTCTCCTTAAGTCAGTTTTTTAAAATCACTCCATTCCTATATTTTACTACTTATTCATTTCTTGTAGTATGCATTTTCCATAAATATCGTGTTAATCGTCTGCTTCTAACGAAAAGTTTAATAATGCATATTTAAAGTATTAAACGAAGCAATAGTTCATAGGCTATTGTAAAATGCAATGGAGGATGGCTATGAGCATTGAAGTTATTACATTATCACCGACATTATTTCATGTGTTTAAAGCAGGCGAGTCCAATCCTAAAAAGGAAATGCGTATTATCTATGGGCAAGCTACATCAGATGCTAATGGTGTAGCGACGTTTTATTTTACAGATAATGCATTAGCTACGGGCAATACCCTGTTATCCACAATCGACTACGCAGTGTCAAGCGTCTATTCCACCAATTCATCGATTAATGCCAGACCGAGGGTACAAATGAGAGAAAAGAACATCGCTGCAAAATATGTCTCTGCCAACGTTACAAATATAAGTGGTGTAACAGTCTTAGGCATTAACGTTTTAGGTTCAGAAAACCCCGTAAGTGGCGTAGTAGTCGATTTCATGATATTAGGCAGCTTTAATACCCAAATTTAAATCAAGGATAGCTTGTTCCTAATTATTTCCTTCTACATAACAGGATTTTTTACGATCCCCAAAATTGAAAATTACTCTTATTATCTCAGTGGCAGTTTTCCACTAACTAGGAAATCGAATTCTACGCTTTTATATGTATATCAAATGAAAAAGAAGTATTGATTTAAGGTAGTATTAGCTATTTTATTAAGCCACCTATTTTTTGTAATTTCACAATATATGCAAAGATTTTCTTTAGTTTGGACGCTATTTCTCATTCCAATCACAAAATTATCCTTTTATCCTAATTAGAAGAAACCTATTTAAGCAGATACCTATTATGGTTATCTGTTTTTTGTTATATACAAAACTTATTCAATTCCCTATTATGGTTAAAAAAGGAGGATTTAATTTGAAAAAATCAACAGTTATATTGAGTGTATTCATTTTACTATTTACGTTTAGTATGGGTGCTTACGCTGCCACTAAGTACAATTTCACTTTCGACGGCAACAAAAAATCTATCGATGTACAGTTAATTAATAATAAGGCTTATGTACCACTAAATGAAGTTACAGAACTATTTGGTGGGAAAGTAACTTACGATAGCAAATCTAAAACATATGCTGTTACATCCAATTCTAGTAATACTTCTACTACCCAATCGGAATTATCAAAAACGATTAACGGTGTTACGGTGAAAATTGACAAAGTCATTCAGGATTCAGATTCTCTAAAAGTATATTTAACGTATATTAATAACTCAAATGATAAAATAAACACTAGCGTTTCTTTATCTAGGATAGTGGCAAATGGCAAGCAATACAGTTACAAACATGATTTCAATTTTGATAGATGGTATAAAAAAGATGTTCCTCATGCTGATTCATATATTGAACCAGGTGTAACTGCCGAAAATGTAATTTTCTTTGAACCTGTCAATGCTGATTCAATTAATATTGCCCTAACTGCTAACTGGGAAGATTACAAATTTAATAATGTAAAGATCACAAAATAAACGTCTCATATCAAACAGATAACTACTACTAGTTGTCTGTTTTTTTATTTTTGTGTGCCATCCATTATCGTCGTTATCAAAGCCTGTCTACTAGTGGATGGAAAAATAATTTTGAAAATGTGAATTTGAAAAAAACAAGGATATTTTATGGAGATACGTTAAATACTATTTTTAGGAGGTGTCGAAATGAAAAGGGATAAAAAAGATACAGAATTTGCAACAGACGAGTCAACAAAACCATCCAATATTAAAAAACCTAATGCGCGTGTCGGGCATACTGAACCCCCTCGCCCAAAACATGAAGAAGACCTAATTATGGATGAGAAAAAAAGTAAGTCGACTTCATTATAAAATAAGACCATTTTTGCCTATATTTTGACCACTTCATTTGGGTGGTCTTTTTCTTTTCAGAGAATCTGTTTTATGTTAGAAGTACGACAACAAATAAATCATTTTCTCTGATGAATACATTTTAGCCATGATTTATAGATAACATGCGGGATATCCCTTTTCATTTGGCGTCTATTTACCTTACGCTGCCCTTCAAATGCCTCTTTTCACCAACATGTTTAGTCATATAAATAGTCGAGTTTATAGATACATACAATATAAAAAGAGAGTACAAACCTTGATTGTTTTTAAAACGTTTGTTTAAAAAACAAATACACGTTTATGTAAAAAATTTGAAAATTAAGAAAAGGTACTATATAATTTCACTAACCTAATTATTGGAAAATTTTAGGTTAAAATTTGTATGTTGAATGGAGGATGTTTATGAAGAAAACCTTATTAGCAACATCAATGTTATGTTTACTTTCTTTACATGCTGTTAGTGGTGCTAGTGCAGAAGAACCTGTAGAGCTTACAAACGCAGTAGACTTTACAAACTCGGAGGACTATACAGAATACGATAACGCTCCACTTGAAACTTTGCCAAGTATTGCGCCATATGCCAGTGATATGTCAGGGTATGAATATGTGCATTCTAGTTCCTCTAGAAACAATCAACTAGAATTTCAACATTTAGCTAAAAACCCTAGTTCAGTCACGGATTCCGTTAGTTATTCAGTATCTGTTACGCAATCTTCTTCAGCTAATGTTGCTACTAGTGCTACTTTTAAGTCAATGGTGGCTGAAGTTGGGGTTTCAACTCAAGTAGAACTAGGTACATCCACTACAAAAACACTTTCAATCACATGGTCTATTCCCGCCAATTCAAATTATTTGTTAAGAGCAGGAAGCAGTTGGGTTCAAGCAAGTGGAACTGAAAAACTATGGAGTGCAGGCAAAGTAATAAGTTCTAAGACTGTGACAGGAAAATGGACGTATACTAGTTGGAGCGATAAGGTTAAACAATGATAAAAATTAAGCGTAAATATTTTATTTTTATTCTAGTTATTTTAACATCTATTTTTATGATTGTAGCATGCGATAGTAATCAACAAATTGAAGATAAACAAAGTAACAATCAGCAATTAGAGGAAAAACAAAATAATCATCAACAACAACAAATGGAGGAAGTCAGTAGTACCGTTTCTTTAGAAAAGCAATTTATTCCACCAAATTTTGGAGTTGATGAATTTAAAGTAAACGCTAATGATAAATTAGTGGAATTTAAAATTTCTTACAGAATCAGTCCCCAGCTTTATGATGTGTTAAGACAAATTGATAGTAAATATTATTTTGAATTGAAGATACCCGAAAATATTTCTTCAATAATAAACAAAGATAGTACAGGGTTAGTTCCTGGAGCTATTATGGAATTTAATGCACTAAAATATATTGTTACTCTTAATATAGAAGTAGAAAAACCGATGACTACTAGTGAAATAAAAGAGCTAGTACAAAATAAAAATGGTTATGGATTATATATTTATGACCAAGATAAAGATGCGATTCATTACTTTGATGATGTTGAGTTGTTTTCTACGATACCTAAGTAATGGGCTAGTTTAAAAGGTTACACAATATTGGAAGCTAATGACATGGAAAAAAGCGACTCTTTGGACGCTTTTTTTCTATGTTTTATTAGAATACGTAAGTGTCCTTCGTGCCGCTAACGTAAAGTAAGATTTATCTTGTGCATTGTGTAAGAGTGAAATAACGAATAGTCGTTTTCAAAGGCTCCAATTATGGCAGTATGCTGTGGATCAATATTTTAGGCCTTTTCTGATTTTTTCATTATGATGTAGTAAATAGAAGATAGCCGTAAGCATGATCTTTGACTTTTAAATCCTATAAATTTACTCTTGTTTTAGAAGGAGTGAATAACATGACAACTTTTTTAACACCATTTACTTTTCATAACGGCGTCAAAATTCGTAATCGTTACTTAATGGCACCAATGACCACTTACTCAGCAAATGCGGATGATACGGTATCAGATGCGGAGATTACATATTACCGTGAACGCTCATATGGCGTCGGTGCGGTGATTACAGCATGTGCTTACGTACTTCCTAATGGGAAAGGCTTCCCAGGTCAAATTTCGGCACATAGCGATGAATATATTTTGAGCTTAAAACGTATTGCTGATGCGATTCACGACGGTGGCGCAAAAGCAATTTTACAAATATATCACGGCGGTCGCCAAGCAGTACGCGACCTTGTGCCAAATGGCGATATCGTAAGCGCAAGTGAAACCGTTGCAGCAGATGGCGGTATGGCACGTGCATTAACGGTAGAAGAAATTGAGGAAATTGTCGTAGCATTTGGTGAAACGACACGTCGCGCTATTGAAGCAGGATTTGACGGTGTGGAGATTCACGGTGCAAATACGTATCTATTACAACAATTCTTCTCAGGCTTTACAAATAAACGGACAGACCGTTATGGTGGCTCTGTTGAAAAACGTATGACATTCTTATTAGAAATTATTGAAAGTGTAAACCGTGCTAAAGCGCAATATGCGAATGATCAATTTATCATTGGTTATCGTTTTAGCCCAGAAGAGCCTGAAGAAGACGGTATCACGCTAGATGAAACGGTTCAGCTTGTCAATCGTTTAGCAGATGAAAAGCTCGATTACTTGCACATTTCATTAGGTGATTTCCGCTCTAAAGCACATCGTTATAGCGGTGAAAAAGAAAACCGGATTAAAATTTTAAAACGCGTCATTGACGGACGAATACCGTTTATCGGTGTTGGTTCCATTTATTCACCAGAAGATGCGAAAGAAGCGATGGAAACAGGTGCTGATTTACTTGCACTTGGTCGTGAGCTATTAATTGAAGCACACTGGGTGGAAAAAGTAGCCGCTGGTGAACCCGTTATTACTGAAATGGATATGAGCCGCGATAATAACATACCGGAGCCCCTAATGAACATGATGAAACGTAATGTAGGTTGGGTCCCTGGCGTAAAGTAATTGTAAAAACGAACCACCATAACGAACTAAACTCAAACAAATGGCACAACATAAAGAACAAATGATATACAATGATCTGCCTAGGGAAGCAACAGATTGTATGGATGCTAGCGATGGCCAACAATTATTTGTGGACTTTCATTTATAACTAAGCGTGTAACAACTATTCAAGACTTCCCTGCACAGTTCATTTTCTTACGTATTCTCAATAAAGAAAAAGCGTCTCAAACCTTTGATGTAAAAAGGTTTAAGGCGCTGCAGGGTTCCAAAATAAAATGAGGCTGGGACATAAGAGAAAAAGTGTTAGATTGACTGCCATCAATCTAACACTTTTTTGCTATGCCGTTGTTGTCCGCTACGGCGGTGCTTTCCGCTCAGCACAGTAAGCCGCAACCCTCGCTAACGCGCGGTCTGTTACGTCTAACATTGTGTGCTGTTCTGAGCAGGAGTCACCGCCTTCGCTACCAACAACTAGTGAACACTTCTAATTTTCAAAGCAAGAATAGCTAAGGTCTCCATATAGCAAAAAATTATGAACACCTTTCGTCTGTTTCTTAAATTTTTTTAGTTATGTCCCAGCC
>LAHS01001419.1_pt1 | contig 35715 bp, 30 predicted proteins | sample 329651 | NCBI WGS metagenome assembly LAHS01 (sample SAMN03275699, study PRJNA271635) | activated sludge metagenome | isolation source: sample C-1 Sludge from hydrolytic chamber (first chamber) of Anaerobic...
TAATAATTGTTGTAAATATGAATATTAGTTAAACGAACCATTGGCAGACGCTGCACACAGTTAGTAAAATAGTTATGATGAAGTGTAACCGTACGTGTACCGGTAAAAGATTCATTATCAGCAGAACCAATAAGCATCGTCTTATCATGATCCATAAATTTACAATATGAGACTGTAATATATTGTGCACTGCCTTTTATGTCGCAGAAACCATCATAGGTAACCCATTTCTCAGAAGTCGTTCCACCAGTAGAAACATACACATGACTTTTGAATGAATCTTTGAACGTGCAGTGATCAATCCAGATGTGATCGTTTGTTCCCTGAATAGTAATACCGTCATACTGGGCGTTGTAGCCGTCGCCATTTTCATGATGCGGGAACGGATCGTATGCATCCTGAATCGTCATATTGCGGATGGCAACGTTTGAAACTCCGGAAATACTGAGGTTACCGCCTTTTACTCCGCTTGAAGAAGTAAGTCCGATAATCATTGTATTTGAGGCAATCGGCACCTGAACAATTGCTTTATACGCATTGCTCAGCGTCCAGAGGGCAGAATACAAACCGCTGTTTCCAGTTCCTTCTGAACTGTTTTCCGTTTCATCATCAGTTGTTGTTGCACACTGTGCCGCATACGCCGTTCTCCATGCAGAATATGACGTATAGGTACCGTTTGTGCTGCTTATAAAACTGTTGAGCGTGTCTGTTGTACCGTCATATGCTGTAGGAATCATGCCGTCTGAAAGATCGATCATTCCGCTCACATAAATGATATAGCCGCCTTTTGCAGCATATGTTTTTAAAGCAGAGTGTGTAGAAACGGTGACTGTCGTATAACTTGAATAGTTGTTAAAGCACGAACTGTCGCTGTACGAGGCAAAGCCGGACGGAGAATCTGTATAGCTCAGGTAAGAAGTGCTGCTGTCTGTCACAGAAACACTGTACGCGCTGCTCACAACGCCGTCAACGGCGCAGTATACGTTTGCCGTACCGGCTGCAACGCCTGTAAGTGTTGCAGTGCTGGAAGATGTTGTTTCTGTTGCGACAGTGAGTGTTGCATAATCAGAAGAGGTTCCTGTGCTGAAGTACCAGCTGTAATCTGTAGAACTTGTTGTGCTGCTCGGTGTACAGGTGAGTATAATGCTGCTGCCCACCGCTACACTGTTGTCTCCGCTGATAGTCAGAGAAAGAGATGAAGAACTGGTGTAAGTAACAACAATCTTTGCTACATACATTGAAGAAGTACCAAATGTCAGTACAAGGCTATCAGAATCAGAACCCGTGTAGGATAAATCGAGTTCAGAAAGAGATGAACTCGTGCCTGCGGCAAGGGTCCCCGAACCGTAACTTGTTCCGCCGTCTGTTGCCAGTGATACGGTACCTGTTGTTGTGTAAGAACCGTACACGCAAACGGTACATGCGCCTGTTACCGGAATAGTTATTGTTGAGCTTGATGACCCAGTAACTGCACCATATGAAGAACTGTGCCACTTAAAGCTAGTCAATGTAATATCATCGCCGCTTCCTGAAGAAGCACTCATTGAAGAGAGTTTGTCATACTGCGAATAGCTGGTCAGAGTTCGGAAGTCATACGTTACACTTGTGCTTGTTCCTTCCGTGCTCAGTGTTTCGCTCGAAGTATCAGCGTCCACAGAATATCCGCGGCTGCTGATAAGTTTATCGACTGCAAAGTTGGTGCTTGTATCGCGGTCATAGGCTTTATCGCTCACGTTATACACGCGGTTCAAAATTGCACGGCGTCCGCTGTATTCGTTTGTATATTCAGTTGATGTAATGTCACCTGCATATGTGTAGCGGCTGCTTGTGCTTACCGCACTGCTGCTACTCGTTACGTTATATTCCTTCCAGCCCACATCTGCACATGTTCCGTATAATGTGCTTGAAAGATAATACGGCTCATTGCCCACATACCAGTGTGCGGTGCTCAGTGTGCCGGTTGCCGTAAAGTCTACATTAACAAGAGCCGCCTGGTCATAATAAGACGTGCTGCTTTTTGCTGATGCGCGTCTTCCGTAATACGCTGTTACTCCGCTGTCAATTGTAACCGTGCTGTTATAGAGTACATATCCCTTGCCTACTGTTGTGCCGCTTGTTGAGCCCACGCGCGTTTCAAACAGATATGATGAAGTTGCGCTGTCATTCACACATTCAAGCGCGCAGTTTTCGAACAGCGCAACATCGCTTGTGCCCCAGATGTAGTCTACATCGCCTGCAACATAGCAGCCGTAGAACCATGCTTTGCCTGTTGTGTAAAGTGTATCCTGCAGGCTCGTGAACGAGCAGTTGTATGCGTTCAGATAGTGACCGCTGCCGCTTGCAAACATGAGTGTTTCTGCCTGATAGTTGCCGCTGCCGTATGCACTGTCATACGTATATGAGGTCTTCCGTGCAGTAAGATTCTTGAGCGTCACATTTTCGAGCGTTAAATCTCCGCCATAATAATAGAACGACGGGCGCATAGACATCGTTGATGAGTTCATGTACTGGTTATTCACATACTCAATCACGCACGTGTCACCTTTCGTGTTGCTGTCAGGTCCGTGAAGAATAATATCCGCACCTTTCGAACTTACAGAAATCAGTTCATAGTATGTGCCTGCAGCAATATCGATTGTATATGTTCCGCTTGATTTTGCAGCTGCTGCTTTCATTGCGCCATATACGCTGAAGAAGTCAGCCGTATTGCTGCTCGTTGCGTTGCTTACAGTGATTGCCGTGCTTGTAGAAATCGACGGCGCAGAACCAGTTGTAAATGTCCAGTCAGTAGATGCTGTGAATCCTGCGAAGGCAGAAGATGCGCCTTTGAGTGTTCCTGTAATAACACCGGAAGCAATCAGTACATAATAAGATGTACTGGCAGAAAGAACTCCGTAATGCGGCTGAATGTAAACTTTTGTTCCGCTTACACGGACAAGCTGCTGGTTACCGACATTCAGCGTGTATCCGGACTGGCATGTCTGTGATTCATTGGCAGTTGTTGAAGCAACTGCGATTGTATCCGTGAGCGTTCCGCTGCTTGTATAGATATAAATATTTCCGCTGCTCAGCGTCGGTGTGCTCTCAAAGTTAAGAATAAGCTGAGTGTCGGCAAACGCGCTTGTCGCACCGTTCACAGGGTACTGCGGGAGTGCCTTCGCAACTGTTACTGTATGTGTTGCAGCAGTAAGAGTTCCGAATGTTGCAGTTACTGTTACGCTGCCGGCAGAAACACCGGTAAGCGTAACGCTTGCGCCTGTCGTCGCAGAAAGTGCTGCACAGGTGCTGCCGCTTGTAATCGACCATGCAACTGAGCTTGCGCTGTCTGTCGTATTTGACGGACTTAATGTAGCAGTAAGCGTAATGCCGCTGCCGACTTCAACAGATGTGTCGCCGGAAATTGAAACACTTGTTGCACTCACTGTCGTTGCAGTGCTTGTTGAATTGCTGTCATCATCATCTTCCAGCTTGCATCCGAATGCAAACACCGCTGCCAGAACCATTACCGACGCAAACAAGCGTGCGGTACAACTGCGCATAAAGCTCATATGACCTCCACGGGACACTTTTGTCCCTGTCATTAAAAAACGCGATAATAAATGTCAACTTATTGTATTAAACGATGATTGAATGAAGTTCCTATTTTTTATAAATAAAAGTATACTTTTTAATTATTGAAATTGTATTGATTTTATAACATATCATCAAATTTATTTCAATTTATTGTATAAAACGAGCATACTTTTATATAAAATATGCTAATTTAATATATTCTATGCTCATTCTCGTTTTACTTTAAACTTTTCACTGTTTCAGGTGTCTAAATAAGTATGGAAAACGGCATTAACTCTATCGTCGTCTACGGCGATTCAATTTTAAAAGGCGTAGTAACAGGCACAAGCGACAAACGGTTCGAGATTGTTGATGATAATTCGCTCGCGCTCGCGGGCAAAACGCTCGGTCTCGAAATTACAAACAAAAGTGTATTCGGAAACATCATCACAAAGGGACGCAGAACGTTCGATTTCGACATCGAAAAAGGCAGAATTGCAGAACGTTCTTTTGACGCGGCTATTATTGAAAGCGGCGGGAATGACTGTGACCATGACTGGATTGCAATGAGCAAGGACCCTTCTAATCCGCCGGATCACCGCACACCCCTTCCGCTTTTTATTGAGTCAATTGACTATATGGTGACTAAACTCCGGTCATTCAAAATCACACCGGTGCTTATGTCATGCCCGCCGCTTGTTGCAGACCGCTACTATAAAAACATCTGCATTGGCGCTGATGAAAAAACAATTAATAATTTTCTTGGCGGCGACGTGTTCCACTTGTACCGCTCTCAGGAACTGTACAATATGTCTATCACAGACTACGCTCATAAAAATAATGTTCAGCTTGTTGATATGCACCGCGCTTTTCTGCAGGCAGAATATGATTTAAGCGAATCATTCCGCACTTCCCGCACAGCAGGCACAGTTCCTGTCTCGCAGCCGTGCCCCGCAGTAACGGACAAAGGTCCGCAGTGGTCGCACCTTATGTGTGCAGACGGCATTCACCCGAATCTCGACGGCTACAAATTCATGGCTGGTGTGTGGGAGCGCGAGCTTCCAAAACTTGTTAAGGAATTCTAAAAACAAAAGCCCTGAAAAAACCTTACGGAATTTTCAGGGCTTTGTTAGTAAGTCTTAAATTACTTCCAGTCTATTCTTCAGTCTATATTGTACGTTCTGCTGTCAGTCAATCGTGTACGTTTCGCCGTATTTGACAATAGTTACATTCTTATAGCCATGCTCGTTCAGATGCTTGAGGAAATACTCCTGCGCGTCTTTTTCACCGTGCACCATGAATATTCTCTTGAGTCTGCTCTTGTCGATTGAATCAAGCCACTCTGTGCATTCCTCGTAATCGGCATGGGCGCTGAAGGCGTTAATCTGCTCAACATCCGCATTCACGTGGTACCAGTCGCCCATAATCCGCACTTCTTTTTCACCGTCGCGTATGCGCCGTCCGAGCGTGTTCTCAGCCATGTATCCGACAATCAGGATTGTATTGCGCGGGTCACCGATGTTGTTCGCGAGGTGATGAAGAACGCGGCCGGCTTCACACATGCCATCAGCGCTGATGATAATCATCGGTCCTGACTTCTGGTTCAACGCCTTTGATTCATCAACGCTCGTTACAAATGTGAGCGAGCCGAAACCGAACGGATTCTTATGATGCTGCAGGAATGCTTCGTGGACTGTGTCGCTGTAGCATTCCGGATGGACCTGGAATATGCCGGTAGCGTTCACAGCCATCGGAGAATCTACATAAATCGGAATCTCCGGAATTTTTTTCTGGTCAACAAGAAGGTGTAAATAGTACACAAGTTCCTGTGTCCGTTCGATTGCGAATGACGGAATAATGATTTTTCCTTTTTTGTCGATTGCACGGCGCACAACCTTTGCGAGTTCATCCATAGCGATGTCGGTGTCCTCGTGCTTGCGGTTGCCGTATGTGCTTTCTATAAACACATAGTCCGGCGCAGGAATATTTGTTGACGGGTCGCGGATAATCGGTTTATTTTTGCGGCCAAGGTCTCCGGTATACACAATGCGGATTTCATCGCTTCCCTCGCGTCTGTCTGTTCCGCTTCTGTGCTCGTCTCCCTTATACTGCGCCTGTTCTTCCGGTGTCGCCTTTCTGCGGTCGTTCCGCGCGCGGCGGTCGCTTCCTTCAGTCTTTTCTGCAGCGGCAGTTTTCCAGCCAAACAATCTGTTCCACAACGGAATATGATGCTTTGCATCGGCTTCCTCTGCTGCTTTTTCGGCATTCTTTGCAGCGCGCTGTCCTTTAATTGTCACATAGGCAAATGCCGAACCGAGGATATGGCCGGCGTCAAAATACTCAAGCTCTACATCCGGGGCAATATACATCTTGCGGTTGTACGAAAGTGTGACTATCTGATTCGCTGCCTTGATGCAGTCTTTTTCGTCGAACATCGGCGTCCAGTTGAATTTCTCGCCTTTCTTTGCCGCCTGCTTGCGAAGGTATTCGGCGTCGCGCGCCTGGATTCGTGCGCTGTCCATCATAATAAGATTCGCAAGGTCGCGGCTTGCAGGAGTCGCGTAGATGTTTCCGTCAAAACCTTTTTTTGTAAGCACCGGCAGAAGTCCGCAGTGGTCGTAATGCGCGTGGGTAAGAATAACAGCTTCAATTTTATCGACTGCTATGTCAAAATTTCTGTTTTTATTGTCGGCTTCGGCGCGTTTTCCCTGGAAAGCTCCGCAGTCAATCATAAATGAACGGCCGTCAATTTCAAAAATATGCTTTGAACCGGTAACTTCCTGTGCTGCACCAAGTGAATAAAGTGTTACTGCCATAAAATCTCCTGTTTTGTTCTATATAATAAGTGTAATCCGAATCGTATGGGGTGACAAGTAAAATCTGTTTGCCACAGTCGATGCTTTCAGTTATAATCTTATAATCTAAAATCGGTGATGAGATCTACGAGGTCTAATTGTATTCACGTGAACTGACGGCACCGCCCGTCCGGCTGATTAAACAGCGCAAACCTGTTTTTGGCACTTTTACCGGATCTCCGCGGAAGCTCGATATCAGAGGCGTGGCAACTCCTTTTGGCGGAGTTCCGCTGCCCCGCTTTATAACAAATTTCCGCATCAAAAGTTCGCTGATGTTCATGTTCAGCATCGGTTCATACACAGGAACAGTTGATTTCTTTGACGCAAAGATGTTCGGGTACGCCGAAGTTGTATTCTGGAACCGCGACAACGGACGCAAATTCGCATACCGCGCATTCATGGGCCTTCGCCGCCGTTTTATTCCTCACGAACTCGATGCCGGTTTCTGCGCAAGTTTCCATAAATCACGCTACATCAGAATAAGCTGGGATAAAAAGCGCGACCGCATATCCCTTATTCTTAATCTCGCTGGTGACTCTGCTCGCCCCGGCGTTCAGGCAGCATTCATCACCCATTACACGGGCGCTTCAGAAATAACGACCGTTACGCCGAATCCCACAAAAAGCCGCTGCTCTGCAACATATATGCTCTCAGCTCCGATTCACGGAGCGCTTTCACTCGAAAAAACAAAACTCTCAGACCCGGTCACAATGAAAGACTGCGACGGACAAGCGCTGTTCATGATAAACCGTGCCTATTATCATTTTATAACGGAACGGGAAACAATTTCGGCGCTTGGTTCTGTAGACGGCGTTTCTGTTTCTGTCCGCCTCGCCGCTGAGCCGGAAGACGCAGTTGATCCCGATACATTCAACGAAAATATGATGTTTGTTGACGGAGTACCTACACCGCTTCCGTCTGTCTGCATCACTCATCCGTTCGGCTTAATCGGCCACGATCATCCATGGGTTATTCAGGATACAGAAAACATGGTTGACCTTACGTTCACCCCGATTTCTGACAACATGCGCCTGATGAGTTTCTTTCTCGTCCGCACGCAGTATCATACGATTTACGGAACGCTTGAAGGAAATTTAAAAACAAAAGACGGAAAGACGATTGCGCTCCACAGTTTCCCCTGTATTGCAAAAAATCAGTTGCTGCGCCTGTAGCAAATTGATGTATATCTTACAAAAAAGTGTATAATAGAAAGTACTATGAGTGACGATTTAGGACCGAAAACACCTGCAGCTATCTACGAACCGGGCGAACTTGATAAGACCCGCAAAAACATCGGTGCCATTGATGAGGAAGAAGCACGCAAAATGACGAAAATCCTCGGCGGCCAGATTTTTACCGAAAAATCAGCTCCGATTGATTATTCAGCATTTCCTGCTGCCCACGAACATCATTACAGCCACCGCCCGTCGGGGAAAACAAGCTCCGACGCAGCAGCTTCTCTTTCATCATCTTCTGAAAAAGAAAACGCCTCGAAAACAGCAGCTCCCGCAAAACAGCATAAAAACCGCCGGGTTTCCGATGATCTTCCGCAGATCTCCGGAAAAGTACGTCAGGAAATTGACCGCCTCATGATGAGCGATGACTATAAAATCAAACCGAACTACGGTTTATTCAACTTTATCCGCTACCTCAAGAAAAACGGTACCGAAAAAGTGACCCGCGAATTCTGTGAGTACAATGTAAAGAATTACGTTGACCACATGCAGATATTCATTACTTCGGTCAAAACAATCATACAGGTTTCGCCTGATGCATACAAAGCGAAAATCGCGTCTGAGAATGATGCGCGGTTCCGCTTTCTGCGCACTGTTGGCGGATGGACACTGAGAGACATAAAGCTGCTCGCAGTAGACATAGAAGAGCATCCGGAAGAAATGACAGTCGCTACGCTTGAGCCGTTCGTCCGTGCCGTCTACAAACAGCTGCTCACCGTCTATTTTATGGGCGAAAGCCAGATCCCGATGATGATAAAGGAAATATACTCCGAACTTGCAATGTACCCCAAATCGGACAAACCAAAGCTCGCGTCTATTTCAAAAGAAGCAATCACTGAATGGCTCTACTTATACACACAGATTATTAAGGGAATGTACCCGCTTCTTATGCGCATGTGCAGCATTTCATTCGAGGAATTCCCTGGATTCTTCAACATTCAGATTGCATCGATTCTCCAGTTCATCGGACTCACAAAATTTCAGATTCAAATGCCAGATAAAAAAGGCGAGCCGAAAAAGGAAAAGCAGAAGGAAGAAGAAAAACCTCAGGAAGCTGCTCCAAAACCTGATCTCAACGCGCCCGGTGCAAAAACAGAAGTTGTTAATGCAGGCATTACGCTGCTCGATCAGCTTTTCCCGGAAGCTGGATTCACACATCTCGATACAATGCCTGATATGTTTCCTTACTTCCAGCCGCTGTATCAGTTCCCCGACGGATTCAACATGCTTGCCCCGCAGAATCCGATGCAGGTTACTATCGTGCTTCTCCGCATTATCGAAGACTTGCTGCAGGGATGCCGCAACGTAAAATTCAATATCGAAGTTGATCCTACAATCTCCACACAAAAAGATACGCTCGCTTCCGCTATGAACGACTGGTCTCTTTACCGCGAAGTATTGTTTGACCGGCAGTACGGCGACCAGCTCCGCAACTTCGTAAATCAGCAGTACACGCAGAGCGATTTTAAGGGAAGCCAGTTCGGAAAGAAAATGATGACTACTATGCTGTGGCAGACAAAATACAACTTTCTGCCGCACTTTGAATTTGAGCAGCTGCTTCTCGAGAAACCGCAGAACGACAGCCAGTACCGCCCGCTCTGTCTCCGCACCGCATTTCTTCGTTCCATATTCACCGCGCTTTCTCACCGCATCGACGAAGCTTCAAAAACGAAAGGACAAGTTGCAGGCGTAGCTAATCCATGGGAAAAATATAAGTTTGATATTCCGAATGTAATGTCAAAGCGCATGGATGTGCTGCTCGGCGCAAAACGCCCTGTTTCAGAAACAGCAGCCACAAACGCAAACCTCATCAAATACACACTCTGCGTTATGTCTGTCATCGACTGGTGGGTAAATAATACCGACAGTCCTGCATATACTGTGGGTGATTCAAAAAAGATTTACCGTGTTTCAGAAAAAGATGGAGCACCGCAGTTCAGTGTTCCGCTCCGCAACGATCAGAATAAACTGTTTGCGGAACGAATACGCAGTGCAGTCGCAAAGGCTAGTAAGTAATCGCAAGACCTACTGTTGTTTTTTTCGCATCGAAATCAACAATGGGAGAGAATGTTACATCACTGCTGCCTTTATTCGTTCTGCCGCCGTTCAGAGTATTTGCAAGGACTTCGTTATATGCTTTTCCGAACGACTGCGGACGAACTATGCTGTACACAACGTAAAAAATAAAACTGCCGACGGCAACTGCTCCGCCGGTTATCATAACACCTGCCCAGAACCCAGTACTGCCATTATCACTGTCGGCAATGGATGAAACAGCTCCGTTGATAAGGAAGCCTGCCATACCGACGTAGAATCCCGCAACGCCTGTCGCAGTTAAAAGAGTGGCTCCGGAAAGAATAAGACCGCCCTTGATGTCACCTTGAGTCCATGATCCCACACCGAACGGAACTATATTGAGACAGGCTGGAAGAACAATTTTTTTTGCGTTCAACGCATAAAGAGCATCGCATTCCGACTTTGTAAGTGAAGAAGCAAGAACGCTGATTTCATCTCTGTGTTCTTTTAATCCGCCTTTGCTGTGGATTAAAAAAGTTATTTTTTCTGCGGGAGTTGCGAACACACTTGTTCCTAAAGCAAATACGGCAGAAGCAATCAGTATGGTACGTAATTTCATCTTGTATCTCCAGAGTTCATCGTAGCATAAAGCATAGCCAAAGTCATTAAATTTGAGTATTTTATAGGAAGATGATTTTATTTTGGCCGCCCCGGGCGGACACAAGGAGACCACTATGGCAGATGAAAAGACAAATCCGATTGAAGCAACTGTAAAAGAAGCACTCGATATGTTCCGCCCGCAGCTTCAGGCAGACGGTGGCGACATGGAATATATTTCTATTGATGACCAGAACCGTGTTCATCTTCGCCTCACCGGTGCGTGCGGCAGCTGTCCGATGGCTACAATGACGCTCAAGATGGGCGTTGAGCGCTACCTTAAAGATGCATGCCCCGAAGTAACCGAAGTGATTCAGGAACAGTGAACACTTTTCTTCCCGTATCTCAAGCTGACTTAGCCGAACGTGGCATCAGTCAGCTTGATTTCGTTTTTGTGAGCGGCGACGCATACGTAGACCATGCATCTTTTGCAGCCGCTCTGCTCGGCCGCCTGCTTGAGTCTCACGGCTACACCGTTGGAATAATCGCACAGCCTGACTGGAAAAAAGCTGAGTCGTTCACCGTACTCGGCAGACCAAAGCTCGCATTTCTCGTAAGCGCAGGCGCCATGGACAGCATGGTGTCTAACTACACCGCAAACAATAAACCGCGCAGCGAAGATGCATACGCGCATGGTGGCGTTGCCGGACATCGGCCCGACCGCGCGCTTATTACCTACTGCTCAAAAATCCGCGAAGCATACAAAGGCGCAACTATCCTCATCGGCGGCATTGAAGCGAGCCTCAGACGCACGACACATTATGATTACTGGTCAAACACCGTGCGCCGCTCAATTCTGCTCGACAGCAAGGCAGACCTTCTCATGTACGGCATGGGCGAGCACGCAATTCTTGAAATTGCACAGCAGCTCAAAGAAGGAAAAACAGCGCGCGAAATTCGCGGCGTTCGCGGCACCGTGTGGTATACAAGCCACGCGGACGAACTGCCACAACACACAGACGCGCTCGCGCCCAGTGCAAGGACAGAGGCATCTGCAAGGACAGCGGACACAAGCTCGCTCAACGGCACACGTGCCAGCACAGCGGACTCAGGCTCGCACGCCAGCACAGCGCACGAGGGACTTCATCCCGCACCGGTCGCCGGTGCAGGCGTGCCGGACAATGTTGCGCTTATGCTTCCCGCGTTTGCGGATATCAGCAAAAACACTGACGAAAGCAAAATGCTTTTTGCGCGCTCGTATCTTGCGCAGGAACAAAACACTGACGCAATCAACGGGCACGTGCTCATAGAACCGGCAGACACGCGCTTTATCGTTCAGGAAAAAGCAGCGCTTCCGCTTACGACTCAGGAATTTGACGCGCTGTACGAGCTGCCGTTCACGCGCCGCTGGCATCCAATGTATGACACGAAAGCAGAGAACGGCAAGACAGGAATTCCGGCTCTTGAGGAAGTCCAGTTCTCGCTCACAAGCTGCCGCGGCTGTTTTGGCGCATGCAGTTTCTGCGCAATCACATTCCATCAGGGACGGCGCATACAGGCGCGAAGCCACGAAAGCCTGCTCCGCGAAGCAGAACAGATGACGCACGATCCTGAATTCAAAGGATATATCCACGACGTTGGCGGACCGACTGCAAACTTCCGCCACGACGCATGCGAGTTCCAGGCGAAGCGCGGAGCTTGCCCGAACAGGGACTGCATGGGAACAAACCCGTGCCCGAACGTGAAAGTCGACCACAGCGAGTACGTTGAGCTTCTGCGCAAGCTCCGCGCGGTGCCAGGAATAAAGAAAGTGTTCATCAGAAGCGGCATCAGGTTTGATTACCTGATGATGGACAAAGACAAAACATTTTTCCGCGAACTGTGCGAGCATCACATTTCCGGCCAGCTTAAAGTTGCGCCCGAACATGTAAGCGACAGCGTGCTCCGCCTCATGCGGAAAAGCTCGCACAAAGTATACGAAGAGTTTGCCGCTGAATACGCAAAAATTAATAAGGAGCTTGGACTCAAGCAGTATCTTGTTCCTTACTATATATGTTCCCATCCGGGCGCAGGATTAAAAGAAGCAATCGATGTTGCGCTCTATTTGAAAAAGACAGGCTTTGTTCCCGACCAGGTGCAGGATTTTTATCCTACTCCGGGAAGCCTCGCCACATGCATGTACTACACCGGATACAATCCGCACGAAGTAACGGACGACGGAACGCCGGAGCAAGTGTATGTTGCGCGCGGAGGAAGAGAGCGGAGACTGCAGCGCGCGCTTTTGCAGTACAATCACCACGAGAACGCAGGTCTTGTTCGGGAAGCACTGGAAGACGCAGGCCGCATGGACTTGCTCAAAGTGCTGCACTGAACAAGCGCCAGGGATAGAAGCGGAAATGACTGCGGCATGAAATGACGCGGACATTGGAGCGGATAGCCCGGTGACGCTGAGCAGAGCGAAGCGGCAGACGCCCTTATTTTAAAGCTTTTTATATGGAAGAAAATCGCAAATTCCCTTGTAAATTCACGCTTTAATCAGTATCTTATGTGAACCGGGTCAGCCGGTTTTTAGGAGTTAACATGAATATCGCAAAAGACAAAATGGTCAAAATCCATTACACACTCAAAGACACGGACGGAAAAGAACTTGATTCTTCACGCAATGGTGACCCGATTGAATATCTGCACGGAAGCGGAAATCTCATTCCAGGACTCGAAGTTCAGCTCGACGGTAAAAAACCCGGCGACAAAGTGCACGCTGTAATCCAGCCGAAAGACGCATACGGCGAGTACGATGAAAAACTTCTGATTGAAGTTCCGCGCTCTCAGTTTGACAGCGATGCAAAAATCGAAGTCGGCCAGCAGTTCCAGGCGAACGCAGCTGGCGGCGCAATGATTGTTACGGTAAAGAAAGTTACTGATGATAAAATCACGATTGACGGAAACCACGAGCTTGCAGGAAAAACACTCTGCTTCGATGTAGATGTTGTTGATGTCCGCGATGCTACTGAAGAAGAAATCGCTGCTGCAAACAATCAGGGCTGCGGATGCGGCGGAGACTGTGACGGTGAATGCGACGAAGAAGAAGGCGGATGCTGCGGCAGCTGCAACGGAAGCTGCGGCCGTTAATAATCACAACTGATTTGATACAGTGCTTCCTGTGTTTTGCGCAGGAAGCACTTTTTTTAAAATGTTTTTTTTATAATATCTTTGTCCTGCCCGCTCGTTCTCTTATTAATTTTTTTAGCCATAGCATGATCAACTGCGCATCCCACTCCGCAGTTATATGCATGAGCAAGATTACGTAAATCTCTCGGCGAGCCAAAGTAAGCCATTTTTTTTAGCCAGTGAAAAGCTGCCTTTTTATCACAGACAATATTGTGGTAATAGTTATAAATAACAACGCAAGCTTCGCGAGTATTTTCTTTTTTAAGTTTTTCTATTTCTTTATCTGCAGTTTGATCTTTAAATAGAGATACATAATAAAGAATTTTTTCACGAATGAAATCGAGAAGCTTATCTACTTCGCTGTCTGATAACGAATGAATTTCCAACTCGCCAACTTTTGTGCCGTAAATGTTTATTATTACCTGTTCGTCTTTCAGACTTGAATTATCATTGTATCCAAGCGAAGGAATGACAGCATTTGTTTCATCTTGTATCTTCTCCATTACTTTCCTGACCTTGTCAAAGAAATTTATCTGGTTCGTGGTAAATTCAAAAAGAGGCTCGGCACATTTGCCGTATTGAATTTCCATGGGCATCTTCAAAATATTCATCTTAACAATTTTATTTTCGCTATTGTCTTTAGTATGTTTTATGGTCATGGTACAGCTCCTTTTAACATGCAAAGCCAATTCGTTTCGACGTACCGCTCTTTTCTTCCTGTATTTTACAAAGTTCGTTTGTAATGAGTCCGCTTGTTATTGATTCCGGCGGCATAAAACGTATTTTATCAGCGAGTGAGCCAAAATCTCCTGGTGTTACAGAATCGAAGCTGCTTATTGTCTCAATCTGCTCTTTGTTGAACTTGCAGGAAGAAAAGAACTTGATTAATAATTTTTTAATTCCAGCCTCAGCAAGCGGTTTAAATTCAGCGATAATATGAAATCGTCTCTGCATGGCTGGATCCATAATCTGACGCAAGTTTGTTGTGCAAATCAATATGCCTGAAAATTCCTCCATCTGTGTGAGGAATTCATTGACCATTGTTCTTTGCCAGTTAGCAGTTGCGTTTGTTCTGTCTGCAAAGAAAGAATCTGCCTCATCAAACAAAAGAATGTCGCCGCTTGCTTCTGCTTCTTCAAATGCGCCTTTTATCGCGGCTTCTTCCTGCCCTACATACGGTCCGAATATATCACTTGCACGCTTGAGCAGAATCTTTTTGTTCAGCTTATCAGCAAGATAACGCGCAAGCTCTGTTTTTCCTGTGCCGCTTACTCCATAGAAAAGCATGCGTATGCCTGTTTCTTCGGAATTGTTTTTTTCTGAAAACTTTTGTGCGTTCACAACCATATTCACAATATCTTCAGGAGGAGTTGATGTATTTAAAATTGAAAGGTCATACGAGTCTTTAACTTTCGAGCGCATTTTTGGCTTTCCGTACAGAAGCGTTGAATTTGCCTCAAGCACTTTTTTTACATCGCCAACAACTGCGCTTTCGTCCTCGCGCGAAAGATTCATTCCTTCAACGGTCTTAACCATATTGTCTACGGATGCGCCGGTTACATGGTATTCTCCGCAAAGATCTACCAGCTCATTGCGGAGATGATTGTTCGTGCAGATTTTGCTCAGCTTTGAATCGGCAATCGTTTTGAGCATCGTTCTACTCATCTCTTTGAAATTGATTGAATACGTAAAGCGGCGCAATGTAGACTCGTCGAGCGGACTCGTATAGTTAAGAATCCAGATTACTTTGTTAACGCTGTTCTCAAGCATTGTGTTCACTGTACCTTTCTTTCTTGAACATTCGCCGCCGCCAAGCAAAAGTGAAAATAAATTACTATTTGTTGAGAGAACACTTTCGGCTTCATCAACAATAATAACAGAATCTTTTTTCTGCAGCGAAAGAAGACAGTTAAGGCGGCTCAACGCATGTGTCTCAGAATTTACTTTCTCGTTATCAACCTCAAGCTCGTTTTTAAAAATAAGCGGAACAAGACCGCTTTTGCGCGCAAGTGTTCTTGCGTACTCAGTTTTGCCAGAACCAGGCGCACCGTAAAGCAATATGTTTGCTGATGTTTTGTTGTTTAAAAGACGGAGTGCAAGTTCGCTTTCATCTTTTTGTACAGAAAATGTACTCAGCGGATATATTTCTTTTTTTGCATCCTGCTTCAGCACATCGCTGAACAAGACGTTAATGTCGCCGGAATAGATGCAGTCCAATGCTTCCTGAGAAATATCACCCTCTGTGTCCATAAATCCAAATGACACAAGCTTTTTATTCCCCTGAAGATTTATTTTAATCTTTTTAATAGGAAGACTAGTACATCTGCTGTACAAAGACACACGAGTTTCTTCTTCCTGATTAATAAGGTCGTTAAATACCGGATACAGTTCTTTATGTGTGTGAGCACAGTACGCGACATTGAGAATTTGAGCCTCTTCTGCTGTAAGGCCGAAAGAGTTACGAAGAAAATCAACTTTTCCTGTTTTCTGAGCAGCTGCGATTATTTTTTTAGGAATAATAATTTCACGGGGAAGAGAAAATGTTTTTCGGTTCGAACTGTCCTTGTAGAAAAAAGTGCCCGCTACGATAAGTGCAAAAGGCTGCTGTCTTCCCGCAAAAACTGCGCGGATAAGATTTATTTCTTCTTCATTTGTTCCGTTCCACTGTCCGCATTTATCATAGATTGTTGAGTCCTGCTTATACTGACATGAAAGCGGCTCATTCAAATCGAAATCATTTACTTTTAAATCAGCGTTCTCTTTAAGTGTGAGTTCATGAGCTCTTTTATGCCTTTCTATAACGGCATCTACAACTTTCTTTGAATGTGACTCCAGCCCCAGACTATACACAAGCGTATAATAGAGCTTCATCATTCCTTCATGACAATTAAAACGCTCAAGCTCATTAGCCATTCTGTACAGCCAAAGAGCAGCAGTATATTTTTCGTCCCTTGTTAAATCTTTTATGGAATCAAGACAATTGCCAGTCATAACTTCCTCCTGACTTGAAGTAAAAGTAATATAGCAAAAAAATTCTGAACGTCAAAAAACTTATGCACAGTAAGCTTCTCGGTCATCGCCGATGATTGTGCGCATTTTTAAATTCGCTTCGTTTCTGATTTGACGGACACGCTCTTTGCACAGACCGCACTCTCTGCCGATTTGTGCAAGCGACTGCTTTTTATCGTATCCAACGCCATTCGAGCGGAATAATATTTCGCGCTCACGTTCTGTTAATTTTTCAGCAGCACGGTGAATACTTTCGGCTGCATCTTTTTCGCAGACAATGTCTTCTGCGCTTTTCGTCTGCAGGTCCGGACATACATCGTAGAGAGAAGATTCATCTTCTCCGCCGAATGTTTCATCGAGGGATGATGTTACGCGGGCGTATTCAAAATTTTGCTGCGCATGCGCTGCCGGTATGCGTATTGCCGCGCCTTTGTTGCTTATCGCCCGTCCAATGAACGACTTAATCCAAAATGAAGCGTATGTGGAAAATTTGCAGTCAGGACGCCACACATATTTTTCGGAAGCACGAATAAGACCAAACATGCCTTCGCTCACGAGGTCTTCGTAGTCAAGGCCGCGGTTTTTATACTTGCTGCCTGCAGCAATTTTCATAACAAGGCGCATGTTTGAGATAACAAGAGTCTCTTTTGAGGCTGTTTTTTCTTCATCCCTGCTAAGGAGACGATACTTAGATGCATTTTCGTAAAACGTATCGAGTGCTGATTCCATATAAACCCCTTGCTGTTCTCCGACAGCGACGACAAATCAACCCCTGCACACAAATATGCAGGGGTTGATAATAAGCATTCAAAAAGAACAATCGTCAAGGGAAAATTTATTTTTTTGCAGAAAAACAAGAACAGGAAAACTCTCCCTTTTATCAGAGAGAATATAACACTGCTACTATATCAATGAGTGATACACCTAAACATTTTTTATTGCTTCGATGATGCGCATCATGTTTTCATCCTTCGAGACTGGCATCATATCGACATCGACGTGAGCAATACGCTTATACTGCGCAGTCCGTTCAACATAAAATTCGTGGAAAATCGTCCGCACATCATCAATGCTCTGCGGATTTTTTTTTGCTATGTATGCAGGAACACCCGAAAGAGTGCCGTCATCAGCAACAGTTACTTCACGCGCGATGCGGTCGGCGGCAACATTTTCCGGCGCATGAAGAAAAACAAAAAAACCGATTCCGCGGAGAACTTCAAGCGCTTCGCTGTTGTTGCAGATTCCGCCGCCTGTGGCAATCACCGCAGAAAAACCAGATTGTGCGCCGGCAACCGCACTTTTGTTTGAGGAACAAACATCCGGGCTTTTGCTTGAAGCGCACACGCCCGGTGCTGTCTTAAGCATTGATGCCAGCTTTTTGCACGCAGCAGTTTCAGCTTCTAAAAAAGCGCCTTCACCCTGCGAAGAATACAATTCGCGGGGAACAAGGCCGGTGATTTCCTTAATAACATCGTCAGTATCGTAAAAAGGGCAGCCAAAATGCTGTGCAAGACGCTTTCCCTGAGTTGATTTGCCGCAATGTTTTATGCCCATAAGAACGAGTGCATTCATCATTTGTTTCCTTTTTTTGTGCCGGCAAATATTGCCGGTTCATGATTGAGCGGCTCATGCGTCACCATCATTGCGGTGCGGTCAAAAATTTTCTGCAGCTGGAGAGCCTCGTCTTTGCTCAGCACTGCGCGGGAAAATATTCCAGTAAGCAGTTCATTTGTCTTGTCTCGTCCGCGGTAAGAGAAGAAACCTATCTGCGCAAGGTCTTCAAGAATACAGCTTACAGTTTTATCAATATCAGTACGAGAAATAACATCGCGTCCGTTCGGATGAGGCTCAATGCCTGCGCGGTATATTTCATAGCACACGAGCTGCACTGCATGACTCAGGTTAAGCGAACCGAATTCTTCGCTTGAAGGAATCGTTACGCCAAAGTCGCACGACTCAATCTCTTCGTCAGAAAGACCTGACTGCTCGTTTCCAAAAATAACCGCTGCCTTTGCATTTTTTCCGGTGGAATCAGTCGCATTGTCGATAATCTTTGCAAGGTCCTCAGGCAAAAGAAGCGTGCCCTTCCGCTTTTTTCCTGGTCTGCGCGTTGTGCCCGCAGCAAGACAACAATCGGCTGTCGCTTCTGCAATTGTATCAAAATAAGCAGCGCTGTCAAAAATACTGCCCGCATGAATTGCAAGACGATACACAGCATCGCAGTCTATATCAGATTTTTTTGTCCCGACAATCCGCAGACAGTGCATCGAGCAGTTAGCCATCGCACGGCACACCGCTCCAATATTGCGGCTCTCGCCCGGACGATCAAGGATGATTACAACATTATCGAAGTTCATACAGGCATTGTACCGGTAGGAAAACAGTTTGTTAAGAGGAGGAGTATAATCATTCTTATTTTTCTTTGACAGAGATATTGCAGAAAAAATTAATTTTGTTTAGAATTACGGTAACTAGAGTGAATGTCAAAGGCGACATGCAGTTATACTGCGTGTCGCCTTTTTTTATCTCCGAAGAGAGGCGACTATGTACCATATATTAGTTGTTGATGACAAAGAAGTATTCAGAAGGAAAATCACTCGTCTTCCATTTTTTCAAAATAATTTATGCAAGTGTATTATCGATTATCAAGCTCAAAACGGGCAGGAAGCTCTCGATATCCTTAGAAAAAATAAAATTGATGTCATAATCACTGATATCCGCATGCCTATTCTAGACGGAATAGCACTAATTCGTATTATCAAAGAAGAAAATATTTGTCCATGCGTTATCCTATTAAGCGAATATTCGGACTTCAATTACGCAAAAGAAGGCATTATTAACGGTGCTTTTGACTATATTGTCAAGCCAATTGACAATGATAAGATTACTCAAACGCTTACCAAGGCATTCGGCCATCTTGAGATGATTAATAAGACAACAGTGTTCTGGAGTGATAAAGCCGATTCAATTATTAAATCTATTAACAACAAAGATTGGCTTATTGACGGTGTCATCAATGCTTTTATCGAATTTATTCAGTCCAAAAATTTATCTCTTAATCAGCTTGAAATGGAAACTGAGCATTCGCTTGATTATGTGTGCAAGGAATGTTTAAAAACGAAACCGTTCATGATTAAATATATATTACTTGGAGATATAGCGAATTTAAAATCACAATTATTTTCGTCAAACCAAGAACTACTTGAGGAAGCACGCATCCGTTTTAAACAACTGTATACTGAATTTAATAAATTTGAAATCAACTCAACAAACACACTTATTAAAAATATCTGTGGATACATCATTAATAATATTGAAGAAAAAGTTAATCTTCAGGTAATTTCAGAACAATTTTTACTAAATAAAAAATATTTAAGCACCTGTTTCAATAAAGAGGTAGGAATGAGTTTTATTGATTATCTTACCTTTGTAAAAATCGAGCGCTCAAAATTTCTTCTTAAAGAAAATAATTTAAAGATATATGAGGTGGCTTCAAAGCTTGGCTTTAGTGACGTAGAATATTTTAGTAAAATTTTCAAAGAACACACTGGCGTTTTACCAAGCGTTTACAACAGGCAATAATATGAATATAAAGTTTTTTTCCAAACAAAAACTTATTGCTACTATAACGCTTTTAGCGCTTTCTATCTTTTTTATGCCTTTAGCCATTAAAACTGATAATATTTATCATTTGTCACTCATTTGGAGCGTTGTGTTCATCGTACCGCTCTTTCTCTCATTCGAGCTGAGATACACTATTATTAGTGCCGTGATTCTATGTATTTTTTTTCCAATTCTCATACCAATTTTTAAATCAAATTTTGAATTGAACTTTTTCCATACATTAGAAATTCTTTTATGGATTTTTGGCATTAGTTTCTCTGAAAAGTTATTTACTGTAAAAAAATACTATAAATATAGTATCCTGCTGTTCATCATTTTAATTTGCTCCATTCTCTATCTTATAATCGGTAAGAACTTATTAACATCTGAAAATATTTCTGGCAAAAATATCATTTTGTCTCCTTCATTCAGAAGAATTTTCTTCGTCAACGAAAGTTTATCTCTCCTCTTTTTCACCATAGGCGGAATTCTTCTTCTAGAGCTTCCTGTATTACGATCTTTTTTAGGACTTAATGAATTGCAATGTTCAAAAAATAATGTTTACATATTCCTTCTAGCATTTATTTTTACATTGCTTTTTGTTATTTGCGACTCGCTCATAGACGGCATTTATTTACGAAGCTACGGTATTCGTTCATCATTTGTACGAAGTATGAACGGACAGAATATTAAATTTCCAATACTGCTTATAATCGTTGTTTCAATTACAAAATACATACTGTATTCAAGAAGAATAAGGGAAGTCAATTTTCAGGCAATCCGTCAGAATGAAAGCCGGCTACAATCAATTCTCTCTAACATGAGTGATATTTTTATTGAAACAGATAAACACGGCATCATTGTCGATATTTCAAATTCAATCGAAAAGCTTTTTTCGGGCAAAAGTATTGATTATATAGGAGTAAATATTACTAGACTAATCTCTGACTATCAAACAATTGAACAAAAAATTCAAACTGTAAACCAGGAAGTTAGAAATTTCAGGACTGTTATAGCTGAAAAGAACACTCAATTTTATGTTCTTGTTGATGCACTTACTGTCCCAGATAAACAGAACAATGTGTACAAACATATTCTCTTTATTAGAGATATTACAGAACTTCATAATGACCAGATAAAAATCAACGATTTAAATAAGCAGCTTGAATCACTTATTCTTCAAAGAACTGATGAGCTTTCAAAAGCTTATTCAGATATGGAATCTTTCAGCTATACGGTTTCTCACGAATTAAAAACACCTATACGCGAAATCGATACATACACAGAATTCATAGAGGAAGACAACAAATTTACTTTACAAGAAAGTTCAAAAAATGATTTGAAAAATATACATGAAATCTGCACAAAAACAATTAATCTTGTACAAAGCATGATGGAATATTCAAAAGTCGGCTATCAGATTATGAATCAGGAATTTGTTGATGTTTCACAAATTGTTACAGAAAGTTTTGATGACATAATGCTTTCAAACAAAGAAAGATTTATTGACCTTAAAATTTCTAGTCTGCCAAAAATATACGGCGATAAATTCCTGCTTAAGCAAGTCATTTTTAATATAATTTCGAACTCTGTAAAATTTACAAAAAAAACAAAAAATGCGCGAATAACAGTTGCCGCTCAAGAAAAGAATAATATGCAGTATTTTTATTTTACAGATAACGGAGCTGGATTTGAAGAAAACACCACACTCCAACTTTTTGGACTATTCAACCGTATGCATAATGAAAATGAATATGAAGGCAACGGCATTGGTCTTGCTACTGTTCACAAAATTATGGACAGATTTCACGGAACCGCAGAAATTCATGGCAAACTAAACGAAGGATGCTGCGTAACATTAGGTTTCCCCAAAAACGTCGGCATTAAATAAAGCCATATCATAATATTCCAATCCAACTTTTTTACGGGTAAACCATTACTTTTTTCTGTTCAACCTCTTTTCAAATAATTATATAACCTTCCCAGCTATAGCGAATGAGAACAAATACTTGTTCAGGAGGTTCAACGATAATGAATAAACGTTTTGCAATTACCATTGCTCGTACACTAGGAAGTGACGGAGGGGAAATTGCTCGACGCGTTTCACAGGCGATGGGTATTCGTTTTATCGATAAAGAACTACTAAATCTCGCTTCTTCCGAAAGTGGCATAAACGAAGCATTGTTTTCAATCACTGACGAAAAAGTGAACAGAAAGATATTTCGACAAAGCACAGGCGCTTACCGAGGAGAAGTATACGCACCAGGCAGCGAAGATTTTCTTTCTAACAAAAATCTATTTGAATACCAGAGCAAAGTTTTACGGGATTTATATAACAATGACGGCCAATTCGTTGTAGTTGGACGAGCAGCAAGTTATATACTCAGCGAATTCTCAAATGTAGTTAGAGTAAATGTTGTTGCTTCAGAACCATATTGTGTAGAAAACATCATGGATCGAAACTGCATAGATGAAAAGCAAGCCCAAAAACTTATTGCTCAGACAAATAAGTATCGGTGTGAATATTTTAAGTACTTTACCGGAAAAGAATGGGGAGACCCAAAAAATTACGACATCTGTCTTAATAGTGAAACACTTGGAATCGAAAACTGTGTCCGAATTATTATGGATACAGTAAAAACAATATTACAGGATAAATAATCAGGAGGTAATTACTATGATTCGTGTTAGAAATTTTATGTTTGCATCTGCTCTGTATACTGCATTTGCAATTATGACTACAGGATTAATTAGCTGCAAAAAGACAGCATCTACATCAAACGATGTTGTGAAGATTGGACTTCTTACTGATGTAACCGGCGATTTCTCAAGCTACGGTACACAGGCTGTTATTGGTGCTAAACTTGCGGTTGACGAAATCAATGAAGCGGGTGGAATAAATGGCAAAAAAGTGCAGCTTATTCAATATGATACACAGACAGACAACACGGTATATCAGGAAATGGCGCGCAAAGTTTGTCTTGAGGACAAGGCTAATGTCGTTTTAGCAGGTGTCTCAAGCGCTTCGCGCGAAGCTATCCGCCCAATACTTGAAGAAAATGAAACAATTTATTTTTACAATCAGGAATATGAAGGCGGCGTTGCGTCACACTATGTCTTCTGCACAGGTCCTATTCCTGAGATGCAAATAGACCCTACTGTAGACTATTTGATGGAAACACAGTGTCCAAAAGCTAGAGTATATATTATTGCCGCTGACTATAACTTTGGTCAAATCTCAGCACAATGGGCTGTAAAAGCTGTTGAAAGAAACGGCGGCACTGTTATACATACAGAATTTATTCCGCTTGGAGTCTCACAGTTCTCGTCAACAATTGCAAACATCAATGCAGCAAAGCCAGATATGATTATTTCTTTCTGTACTGGTGCTGCGCATATGTCTTTTTATGAACAGTGGAGCAACAGTAAATTTGCAGATATACCGATTGTTACCACATGCGCACTCGCTATCAATGGAGAACACAAACTCTTCGCCCCGCCAACAATGTATAATGTCTATGTAGGCGCACCTTATTATGAAGAAGTCCCAACTGCCGCTGCAAAATCATTCACCGCAAAACTTAAGGAAAGAAATCCAAGCGTAAAGTATATCGGATGGGACGCAGAAACAAATTATACTGCTATCTATTTGTATAAACTTGCTGTTGAAAAAGCAGGAACTACAGATACAGAAGCAGTAATTTCAGCCCTGGAAAGCGGAATCACATTCGATGGACCTGGCGGAAAAGCAACAATTAATGGGAAAGATCATCATACAATACGCGATATTTCTGTAGGTAAAGTCGATAAAAATAATACTCTAAGCGTAATTAAAACATTCTACGGTGTTAAATCAAACTTTATCGAAAATCTTGGCATCGATCTTTCTAAAGAAGGCAAGAATGCACCTAACAAACAGTACACACCAAACGGAAATTAATTATTAAAACAGTCCTGGCAGTATTGTCCGAAGGGCGTGCCAATAGAACAGTATCGAAGGCACGCCTTTTTGTGGAGGTTAAAAAATGAGTGAAGTTATTTCATTTTTATATCAGATACTCGATAGTTTCAGTTTTCTGATTCTGGCATCAATAGGTCTAGCTGTTGTGTTTGGCATGATGAACATCATCAACATGGCTCACGGTGAATTCATAATGCTTGGTGCATATATTTTTACAGAATGTGCACTCCATCATGTTCCATTTTTATTAAGTGTTATTATCGCGACAATGAGTCTTGCCTTGTTTGGTATCCTTGTACATCGCTTTATCATCTCTCAACTTTATTCCCGACCGCTTGATTCTATTGTTATAACATACGGTATGAGCCTCGCACTAAAACAAATAATACAAATCATTTTTGGTTCTACAAAAGAATCTGTATCAATGCCTCTCGGAGCAATTACAATTTGCGGCAACGTGCTTTCAGTGTATCGACTTGTTTTAATTATTATTTCAATTTCTCTTTTATTAGTTTTTTATTTTTTGTTCAATCACACTAAGTTCGGTTTATATTCAAGAGCAACAATGCAGAATTCAGAAGTTGCAAATGCACTCGGCATCAATACTGATATGGAATATTCAGTCACATTTGCAATTGGTGCAGGCATAGCAGGATTAACAGGTGCTTTGTACGCTCCTGTTATGGCAGTATCACCTGCGCTAGGAGACAGCTTTATTATTCAAGCATTTACCACTGTAGTTGTAGGAGGAGGCAATCCTCTTATAGGCACATTTCTTTCAGGAATAGCCCTTGGAATTGTAAATGGTGTTGTTTCTCTTCAAGCAGGTCAGTTCATCGGAAAAATCGCAATGCTTGTCGCCGCAATACTATGCATTCGGGTGTTGCCAGGCGGCTTCTCTGGCATCGTTGACAAAATTCGCAAGGGGGCGTGAACATGACATTTTTAAAATCAAAAAACTTTTCATTTAATTCAGAGAACATCATTGCAGTTCTTATGTTCATATTCTTTTTAATTCTGCCAACGTACACATCTGTGTACAAAATACAGATATATACAAATTTTTTTAACACCGTGCTTTTATGTTTAAGTATTGTGTTTATTTGGGGTTACTGCGGAACATTTAGCTTTGGTCAGGCAGCTTTTTACGGACTTGGCGCCTATATCTACGCAATCATTTCTGGCAATATGTCTAATAATTCACTTACTCCGCTCGCAGCTATTATAGCAATTATTGTTGTATGGTTTTTTACATTGATACTTGGCTACTTTATGTTCTATGGAGGCGTAAATGATGTATTTGTAGGTATTCTTACACAATGCATAACACTTGCACTCTCTACTTTTTTTGGTCAGACAGCTGCTCCAAAATGGCATATCGGTAAAATAGCACTCGGAGGATATAACGGTATTAATCAAATATCACCTCTTTATTTAGGATCACTCAAACTAAAGGGGTTGCCGTTGTATTTTGCAAGTATGTTTATTGTTTTTATCTCATTATTAATTTTTAGGATAGTAGAAAAAACAAAATTTGGTTACAGCATGATAGCAATAAGAGAGAACAGACAAAGAAGCAGCCTGTTTGGTTACAATGTTCCCGCTATACAAATGATTGTGTTTAGTATCGGCGGTGCAATAGCTGCCTTTGCAGGAGTACTTTATGCTTCTTGGGGCGGTTATGTTTCACCTAATTCAATGAGTGTAACACAGGCAACGCTCCCTGTTATTCTTGTTGCTTCTGGCGGCAAAAAAAGTCCTACAGCCGCAGTGCTTTTTGGATTTATCTATTGTTTTGCAAATAATATGCTTACTGGTTCTGGAAGCAGTTATACATTATTAATTCTTGGCATATCTCTTATTATTGTTGTTTTGTTTGTTCCGCAGGGTATATTTAAAAGCTTATTTGGTTTTATTGACGACAAAGTCAGTAATGCTATAAACAGTAATTCATTTGCAAGGGCAAGAAGGAGTAACTAATGGAAACAGACACAAGAGAAATTGTCCTTGAAGTTAAGAATCTTGCTAAACACTTCGGCGGTATAACAGCACTTTCTGACTTTAATTTAATTGTGCGAAAGGGTGATATTCATTGTCTCATCGGGCCTAATGGTGCTGGAAAAACTACTGTTCTTAAAATAATTATGGGCTTGTATCCACCTTCGTCAGGACGCGTTATTCTTAATGGTCATGATATAACAGGAATGAAATCGCAGGATGTTGTTCGACATGGCATTTCAATAAAAATGCAAGTACCGGGCGTATATCAAGATCTGACCATCAGACAGAATATGATAATCGCAGCACAGAATTATATTCCGCATAAGGAAATCGAAAACGAAATTGATAAACTTATAAAACTTGTTAAGATAGATAATTTGGGTAATCCTATTGTAAAAAATCTTTCTCATGGACAACAGCAATGGCTTGAAATTGCCATGGCACTCGCCAGCAAGCCAAGCATACTGTTTCTCGATGAGCCTGCTGCAGGATTAGGACCAGAAGAAACACAATTTACAGCAGATCTTGTTAAAGATTTAAATGAACAAGGAATGACAATACTTTTCATAGAGCATGACATGAATTTCGTCAAAAGCATTGCGAAACAAGTTACAGTGCTTCATCACGGAATAAAATTTGCAGAAGGCAATCTTACTCAAATACTTGCTAATAAAGAAGTCGTCCAGATATACCTGGGGAAACAATCGAAACAATAAGGAGGCCTGTATGTTAGAATCGAAACATGTATCTTCCGGTTACGGAAAAGTTCAAATTCTAAATGATGTCAATTTCAACATCAACGAAAAAGAAATAGTTTCTGTAATCGGACGCAATGGTGTTGGAAAAAGTACACTTTGCAAAACACTCATTGGTATTATCCCGGTAATGCAAGGAACAATTCTGTTTGCAGACGGAAAGGATATAACACATACTCAAGCATATAAACGAGCGAGGGAAGGAATCGCCTATGTTCCTCAAGGTCATGGTATTTTTCCAAAACTTACAGTAGAAGAAAATTTGAACATTGGCTCATTGATTAACAAATCAGCAAAAGAGGAGGCATACGAAAGAATATACAAATATTTTCCAAGATTAAACGAACGAAGGCAACAGACTGCCGGAACGATGTCCGGTGGAGAACAAGCAATGCTTTCAATAGGACGAGCACTTGTCAATAAACCAAAAATTATTATTCTTGATGAGCCAAGTGAAGGAGTTCAACCAAATATTGTTGACAAGATGGGTGAAATCATACAAGTAGTAAGTCACGACCTTGATCTCACAGTTCTATTAATTGAACAACATCTGGGATTGATACAACAAGTTTCTCAGCGGGGTTATGTTATGGATAAAGGTAAAATACTTCAATCTTTAACATTAGAACAGATAAATGATGAACGTTATGTAACTCAATTTCTTTCTGTGTAAACATATTTTATTAATCTTAATAAGGAGTTAATTATGGAAGATGTTTTAACAAATATTAAAGTTGCATCAATCAATTGCGAACCTATTATGTTTCGTAAAGAAGAAAATATCAAAAAGCAATACGCGCTTGTAGAAGAAGCAGCTAAAAACGGGGCAAAACTTATTGCAACTCCAGAAATGGCAACGACAGGCTATTGTTGGTACAACAGGGCCGAAGTCAAACCATATGTGGAACAAATACCCGGTGCCACTACAGACTTATTCGGTCAAATTGCAAAGCAGTATAATTGTTATATCGTCATCGGAATGCCTGAAGTCAATCCGAAAACTGATGCATACTATAATTCTGCAGTACTTATCGGACCGCAAGGCGTCATTGGAACACACAGAAAAACACATGGTTATATATCAGAACCAAAGTGGACTAAGCAAGGCGATCTTGATCATATGGTTTTCAAAACGCCAATTGGAAATATTTCTATGCTTGTTTGTATGGATATACATTTTCTAGAAACCGCACGACTTGAAGCTCTTCGAGGCGCAGACATCATTGTTCACATTAGCAACTGGCTTGCAGAGAAAACACCATCACCATACTGGATTAACCGGGCATACGAAAATGGATGCTATATACTCGAATCCAATAGAATCGGACTGGAACGCACTGTTGAATTTTCTGGAGGCAGCTGTCTTATTAATCCTGATGGAACACTGCAAAGTTATTGTGACAACAACCTTATTAATATTTATGGAACCATAGATATTAATAAGGCCCGCGAAAAAAAGTTCGAAAATGGAATGGGAAAATTTACAAGCAGAAGACCAAAAGAATATATGGAGTTGCTTTCAGATCCATATCTCTGGAACCCACTCGACTTCATACCATTGTATGGACACGATCCGCTTCCCAAAGGAAAGAAAAGCAAGGTTTCTGTTTGTCAAATTAATTCAACAGCAAATAACATGGATATTAACATTAATAAGATTATTGCTGAATCAGAAAAAGCTGCTTTAGGAGGAAGCGAACTTATTGTATTTCCTGAACTTTCATTAAGCGGACGTGTTACAGAAAAAAACGCATGGAACATGGCAATAGATGAACAAAGTACACAAATGAGCAAAATTATTGACTGTGCAATGAAAAATAGGATTTACATAGTGTTTGGCGCAGTAGAAAAATGCGATGATATACTTTTTAACACTGCTTTTTTAGCTGGTCCTGCAGGAGTCGAGGGAAAATATCGAAAGATACATTTGTCCGAAAATGATAAAACATGGGCAACAACAGGCAATCTTGGGTTTATTTATTGCAATATACCTGTTGGCAGAATAGGATTACTTATTGGAACAGATGCTCTTATTCCTGAAGCAGGACGCGTGCTGGCTCTCAAGGGATGTGACGTAATTTGCGCGCCATCAGACATAGATTGTCCTAAACCCTATGGACTGCGAGCAACAGAAGCAGGACATAATTACCCTGTTCCTAAAGGATATTCCACAATTCATTATCATTTGTGGAGAGTACGAGCAGGAGAAAATAACTGCTATCTTATGTTCGCAAATACATATGGAAAAAAATCAATCGGTAGAAGCGGAATATTCGGACCTGATACATTTGAATTTCCTCGCAGAGAAATGGTTCTTAGCGAAGACAAAGAAGAAACAGGCAGCTTCATAATTGATACATCAAATGATCCTGGTAGTATTTATCCAACAAACGTCGTACGAAGAAAAGACCTAGTTTCTATGCGACAACCACTGTGGTATGATGATCTTGTAATAGAAAAATAATAAAAAGTGCGTATGAAAATGACAAAGTGATTTCATACGCACTTTTTTCATATAAAACAAAGGTTGTCAGCCTGTGCATCGTGAAAACTCCAAAGTAGAATTACAGGCATTGTACCGGTAGGAAAACAGTTTGTTAAGAGGAGGAGTATACTTTGTAAAATGAAAATGTAAATTTTGTTAAGGGCACCTGATTTTGCAGATTCACATCATCGTGGTATACTGAATTCAACAGCATATCTACACAGGAGACAGCTCATGTTTATTTTTCTCTTGGTATTTTTATTGCTTATAGGCTTAGTCGTTTTAATCATCGATTCATCATGCAAAAAAAATGATACACCATCTTCTCCAGCAGATTCGTCAGCACATGAGCCAGAATCAAAACACAACCATTCCGAACCGGAACATAATCTGCCGGACTGGGAAGATTTAAGCGATGACGAAAAAACAAAACTTTCAGTGTGGTCAGAAAAAGGCGGGCCGCTTGAAGACCTCCATTTGTTTGAATAAAGCAGGTGCAACTTTTTTGCAAACCATTCTTTAAAACAATAGTTTCTGATATACTTTTTTGTTATGAACAACTCAACATTATCACCAATCCAGCAGCAAATACTAAAAGCACTGGAAGCACTAGGTGCAAAGTCAAAATTCTCCGAAACACTTCTTGCAAAAAAAATTCGTGAAACAAATAAAATAGATACTAAAAAGAAAGCTGTCATTGCACTTTCTGATTTGGAAACAGTCATTTCATTTATTGAAGAAAACAATACCGCCTATTATTCACTCACCATGAATTCTGCAAACGATTTGCTCATAGAAAAAACAGAAACTTCCAAACCGCTCAGTCCTGATGCCCGCCAGCGCCGTTTAAAAAGCGAACGCTCAATGACTATTTTTACAAATAAAGATATACATTAAAAAACAAAAATATTTTTACCTGTTGCACTCATTGATACACCCTCCCCTGTATACTGGCATACGGTTGTTGTTTCTGCCGGAGAGAGTTTATCAGCAGAAGACAAGCAGGAAAAGATGAAGCCGGATGTTCTGGAATTTTGAACTTAATGCGCAAAAGTTTTACTGCATTTTTTGCAGACATAATGATCGTCAAAATCAATCCGGCAATTCTTTTCTTCTATACAAAATAGTTTCTTTATTGAAATTATTTTTTCTGTATTATTAAGGCAATGGTCAATATAGATTACGTATTCTTTATTAACCGTGTCGTATACTACCCGTCCTCGCGGGAAATCATAATACTCTCTGCCGCTGTCTGCAAACGTTGAATCAAACAAATCGCTATGCCCATAAGGATCTGTGAGCATATCTCCATATACTTCTGCTTTATCATCATCAAGTGTATGACAAAGAAAGCCATGATAAGAGAGACTTGTGCTGTTTATATAAAAAAATAATCCAACCATATTAATAATCTTTTTGATAACATCAGATTCAGGCAAACTGCCCGTCACTGTACCATACCTGTGATTTCAAGCGCGTATTCCTGTCTTAAATCACGTATAACACCTTTTGCAAAACATGTGCCGTCAAGACAGACATCGACTTTCCCTGACGAATCTGTCTGCACATGAATAACGTCTCCGCTTTTAAGCGAGTTTAGTTCTGAAAATTTCATCGTCGTCCAGCCGTATACTGCGTCTATGGCAATAGCAGTATTCTCAAGCTTCCGGTTCGCATACCGCCCGCCGCAATGATACTGTTCCTTGCAAAAATCGCCGTTAGACTGATGTCTCACTTCCTTCATAAAATACGATTCGTCATGTTCAGGTATTTTATCATTACCATATCGTAGTAATCTGCGGCGGCTATATGATTCGAGCGCTTCGCATAATAATGCATCGTTCAAGTACAAAGTGATGACTTTCTCTTCATTTTCCTTTGTCTTTTCTACCTCTTCATCAATTTTATCAAGTGATCCAAGATCAAGGTCATCATCGATGCTGGAATCTTTTTTTCTGAACAGGGAAACAGGAATTCCCGTCCGGCCTAAAACAGAAGCAGAAGGAAGCTGTGAACATTCGAGCGAAAGAAGAGTAATGCCGAGCGGTTTAAGTACGTATTTGGAAAACTGGATCATACATGTATGAAGAAATTCTTTGATGTCGCCTTTGAGCATTTCATGTTTCTCATTTACAAAAATTACGAGCGGAAAGTCACCGCGAGATGTATGCACTGTAAAATGCATGGAACCGTCTGGAATGCCTGCAAGAAATTCGTCAGGTGTCTGTTCAAACAGAGGATAAAAATCACCTGCAAGCATGTACTTCATCATTTCATTTGATGACCAGAACTGGCTGACAAGCACATAGAGACTAGCAGACTGCACATCCGTAAAAAACTCCGGCTTTCCAAAATCGTGAACATGACGCACTTCTTCGTCAACATTTCTCATTGTGAAACTCCATATACTTTTGTTACGAGTATATCTGCGCCCTCACCGGCACCGATAATCCGGCATTCGCCATACAAGACACCGTTCGCATACAGTAGTGCGCTCTCACCCCGAAATCTGTTGATTGGGAACAGATTCGATGAGCTGTCCATAGACATCAGCTGCCTGTATGTCCTCGTTGCAGCAGAACCAATCACCACTGTGAGCGAAACTTCTTCTTCGGGCTGCTTGAATCCTTCCAGAATATCCGGATTTTCATCTTTTTCTGGAGCACAGCGTTCCGCAGGCACTGAATCAAGCCCCTCTGGAGAAGGTCCTGCTATAGCAGATAATAAATCATTAATATCGCTTTCACTCATTTTTTTCTTATCGTCTTCGCCCGGATTGCCCATGAATATCGTTCTCCTTCAGAAAAAAATAAAAATGCTGCTGATTACTATATACATCTAGAGTTTCATTTTGTTTCTTTTTTTTGAAAAAAAATCATTTTTTATCCGCGCATCTGCCACAATACGAAATCAATTTTCTTCACATCAGTAATTCCTGAATTCGGGAAATGCTCATCAAACTTATCTACAACTGCTTTATATAAGGAAGCATCTTTTTTCAAATTATCATACCATTTAATAATACAATTATATGTTGAAATTGCATTATCTAGAAGTTGAGTCTTGTCTTTTCTCCATTTTGACGGAACCTTTATTTCCATAGCTGCAAGCGTATATTTATCCCAAATCGGCATATTAGGATTTATTGTAGCGAGCATCTTTGATGAAAATGATGATTCAATTCTTCCTGTTCTAGAAAAAAGTTCACGAACAATTTTCTCAAATGTAATTGTTTCGGCTTTTGTTTTATCCTGTAATAAAGATGCGAATAATGAATAATAATTATCGTACCATACATGGCTGCGTCTGATGATTTTGTAAAATCCATTTACTTTTTTTTGGAATTCTTCCTGTGATTTTTCATCAGTATTCTGCTTCAATTTCATAATAGCCTGATATTGCTGCAGTCCAGCAGCAATTCTTTTTACTTTCTTTTCTGTAAATACGTTATCTACATCAAAATTATTCATTTTCTTCCTCCATTATATTGTTTATATCGTATTACTTTTTAAGAGCTGCTTGTGCCGGCGCACTTCTGAGAGATGCTTCTATAAACATCTTCAATGTACCAAGCGTTAGCCATGAAACTGCATTCTGCACCGTTACACCGTCGTGCGAAAGCGTATGTATGTTGATGCCGTTTTCAACAAGCGTATTAAACGTAACCGCATATCCTGAACGGGCTGCCTGAATCAGCATGTCTCCTGCAGTACGGTCACCGATACAGCCATTCACATCAGCTCCCGCATCGACAAGAAGTGAAACAATTTGTGAAGAGGCGCTGTCCGCTTTCCGCAGTTGCATAAAGGTATCATCATTCAAACAGATTCCGGACGTATCTGTTGTTTCCCTATCATTAAAACAGCATGCCGTAAGAAGTGCCCGCTGTATATCTTCTTTTGGAATTTTATTTGTTGAAAGAAGCATTTTCACCATGTCAGCTTTTTCGTAATGAACAGCGTGATGAAGTGCACTTTCGTCATTAAACACACTTCCGTCTTTTACCGTTCCGTGAATAGTCACATCGGCGCCTTTATCAATCAGCAGCTTTCCTATTTCCTCATAGTCATTAGCGGCACAAAAAGCAAGCGCTGTCGTTTTTCCACCGCTTTGGCTGTTACTGAGCACATTCAAATCAGCACCAAGTGATATCATTTCCCGTACAGTCTTAAAGTATTTCGAAGCACAGGCCACAGGAAGCAGCGCATACTCATCTTTGTCTGTAACATTTATATCGAATCCTCCAGACACAAGAAGCGACAAGACAGATGCAATTTTTTCATCAGCAGCAGGAGGGAAGTCTGGAAACAGTATTTTTTTAATCAGTATTCCGACAATCTTCTTCTGCATTCCGTCATTCCACTCGATTTTCTGATTAATCAGCATCTGGAGCGATGTATTATTTGGTGTCTCTATTGCTGATTCCAAAGCATCAGAAAGAGCTTCTTCAGGTGATGACTGGAGAGCTGCAATCGCTCCGGCAGCAGCAAGTTTCTGAACAAACGCCTCGCTGCAGTTTTTTTTAACCGCCTGCATGACAAATGGATTTTCGCTTTTGTCATACGGAGCAAGCGTTCCAAGACAATTAATAATTTTAAAAAGCATATTTTCATCGCGACAGTCGATTGCAATTTGCATCGGAGATGAACGGCCGCTTCCTATATTTTTTGCTCCAGCAGCGAGCAGCAATTGTACACAATCTTTATACCCGCACGAAACAGCTGCACCCAGCGGTGTTTCTTCCCGGTCATCCGGAACATCCAATGGTGTACCCTGTGAAATAAGCTGACGCACCAGATTAGTGTCGTGAGATGCAACTGCATCATGAAGATTTTGCATTATCTTTCCTCCAGCAATTAATTTTATCCATACTGTTTTCAATCTGCATGAGTTCTCTTTCCTTTTTATATTGGGATTTTTTCCCAAAGATATTGGGATATACATACGTGGCATACTTTCATTTTTTTAAGTATGATTGTAAGAAATGAAAAAACTTCCTGTACGTGTGGAATATATTTTTCTCGTTATTGCCTGCGTCGTTTTAACAAATGTCTTCTTTTTTAAGACACATGCTGAGAGCAATTTTCTGCAGAGAAAATCAAATCTCGCAAATGTTGAGCAGAATTTTATTAACGGCACTTCCCGCGTACCAGATATGTCATTGTCGTATCGTTCTTATACTTATTTCGACAGTTCGCTGAATGACGAGTTAAACAATCTGTACAAACTTGAGCTTCCAGAAAATTCAAACGCTGAATATAAAGATAAAGTTTCACAGGCAGTCGGTATGTTTTCTGCGTTTTCAATTCACGTTTCACAAATAGAACGCCGCTTACTGTTCGGATATGATTCTCTTATAGTTCTTTCACTTATACTTTTTGCAATCTCATTCATTATTCTTATTGCGAACAATGCCGAGCAGAAAAAAGAAATCAGTGATTTCAACATCAGACAGGACGAGCAGATGTCTATATCACGCGACCTGCATGACGGTGCTCTTCAAGAGTTGGCAGCACTGCGCATAGATATCCAGATGAAAGATCTTGAACAGGCAATGCTGCATACCGATGTGACTATCAGTGAAATACGCCAGATATGCGGGCTGCTTCGTTCTGATTTGACAGAATCTTTTGAGACAATTGCCCGCAATCGTGCGGCTGTTTTTGAAAAAACATATGCGTTGCCGGTTACAGTGTTTTGCGCTTCTCATTTTATTAATAATTTTTCCCAGCACCAGAAACTAGAACTGCTTCGTATTCTTGAAGAAGGTCTTTCAAATATCGGCCGGCATGCGCATGCAAAAGATGTACAAATAAAAATGATAGATGCAGGACAAGTTTTTATGATGAGCATTATTGACGATGGAATCGGTATGCCGGCATCTTCATCTATTCAGGAAACATCGGGAACACGCATAGGAATAAAAAGCATACAGGAACGTGCAGATAGAATCGGCGCAAAAGCAGAATGGAAAAACGATAACGGAACAACACTTGTAATCACAATGGAGACTGGCAAAAAATGAACAGCATCGAAATATTAATAATCGACAATCATGCAGTTTTAAGTGAAGGTCTCTCTCTTCTTCTTTCTGCAAGTAATCCGGATTTTATTTTCTATACAGCAAAAAACGGAAAACAGGCAGAAGAACAAATTCGACTTCACCCCTCGTGCAAACTTCTGCTGCTCGATCTTGCGCTCGACGAAGAAAGCGGACTCGATGTGCTCAAACAACTGCGCACCATCAGACCAGACATCAAAACAATTTTCTTTTCCATGTCTGTTGAACCAGTCAAAATTGAACAGTCACTGCACTGCAATATTCAAGGATATGTTTCAAAATCAGCTAACGCACCGGAAATTGCGCGTGCCATACGAACAGTTGCAACAGGCGGACAAGCATTCTGTTCCGAAGCACAGAACGTCATGCAAGTGATGCTTACTCAATCAGATTCGCGAAACGGAACCTCAAAAGAAA
>LAHS01000246.1_pt1 | contig 35668 bp, 30 predicted proteins | sample 329651 | NCBI WGS metagenome assembly LAHS01 (sample SAMN03275699, study PRJNA271635) | activated sludge metagenome | isolation source: sample C-1 Sludge from hydrolytic chamber (first chamber) of Anaerobic...
TTGCGCTTGGTTTTTCGGGGACCCCCAACATTCTGACTTTTTTGGGGACCCCGTGATTACCCCAAAAAACTCATACTGACTTTTTTGGGGACCCCACGCTTTGCTCGTATTGAAGAACAATCACTAAAAAGTCCGACCAAAAACGCAGTAAGCGTTTTTCTTTTGATCGAATAATGCAAAAGTCGGGACATGCGCCTGATTTTTGCCCCTTACTCGTACCAAGCGGTGAGCGAAGGTGCGAGCAATAAAAGAATGTTTATCACAAAGGCGATTGATTAATTACTAATTAGCCCGACTAAAATTTTTTTAAAAAAAATTTTACGTTTGGTCGGAAATTAATCTAACGGCATAGTTTGATGAAAATAGGAAACGAAAAAAGCCCTCTAGAGAGGGAACATACATAAGTATGTGACCGAGCTAGGGGACTTATTTTCGTGATGTAGTTTCGCTTATTTTAAATTCGGCGCAGTTAACTTAGTTTATAAATAAATTAAGTTCGTCAAAAAAATATCTCAGCGTTTTGCGCTTAGCCGCAAATAGTTCAACCTAACGGCGTAGTTTGATGAAAATAGGAAACGAAAAAAGCCCCCTAGCGAGGGAGCGTACAGTTAGTACGTGACCGAGCTAGGGGACTTATTTTCGTGATGTAGTTTCGCAAACTGCGCCGTTAGGACGTTAGGCTTTGTGGTCGCAACCTAAAACGTAGGTTAATTTATGTTTTACAAGCTCCTTAATAGCAAGTCTTGCGGGCCCAAGATATTGTCTGGGGTCAAAGTGAGAAGGATTCTCCACCATATATTTTCTAATTGTTGCTGTGCAAGCCATACGAAGATCGCTGTCGATATTTATTTTGCAAACCGCCATACTGGCTGCTTTTCTAAGCATTTCTTCGGGTACTCCGCGAGCTCCGGGCATATTGCCGCCGTATGCGTTGATTTGGTCGGTAAGATATTGAGGAACGCTGCTTGCGCCATGGAGTACGATAGGGAAGCCGGGAAGACGCTTGCTTACTTCTTCAAGTATGTCGAAACGAAGTTTAGGTTCTCCCTTAAACTTAAATGCGCCGTGGCTGGTGCCTATTGCGATTGCCAAGCTGTCAACGTTGGTTTTGGTCACAAATTCTTGTACTTGGTCGGGATCGGTATATGAGCTGTCTTTGTCGCTTACGTTGACGGCGTCTTCGATACCTGCAAGTCTTCCGAGTTCCGCTTCGACAACGATGCCGCGGTCGTGAGCGTAATCAACTACGTTTTTGGTGATTTTAATATTTTCTTCAAGAGAATGGTGCGATGCGTCGATCATTACAGATGTAAATCCGCCTTCGATTGAGGATTTGCATAGCTCGAAGCTGTCGCCGTGGTCAAGATGCAAACAAATAGGAAGACCGCTGTCTTCGACTGCCGCTTCTACCATTTTCCTAAGATAGATAGGATTGGCGTATTTTCTTGCGCCTGCAGAAACTTGTAAAATAAGGGGAGCCTGCTCCTCTTTGGCTGCCTCAACGATACCTTGAATAATCTCCATATTATTTACGTTAAAGGCTCCGATAGCATAACCGCCGGCGTAGGCTTTTTTGAACATTTCAGTACTTGTAACTAATGGCATAATTGACCTCCATTTTTTAGTTTGAAGTAATTATATTACTTTAAAAGAAAATTGGCTAGCGTTTCGCGAATTTTATCAAAATAATACCTTTTTAATTAATAGTTGTTAATTTATCGCTGTTGTGTTAAAATTAAAGCCTTAAAATGTGAGGTATTTTTTATGAAAGAAACCGTTCTGACAGGCATTAAACCCACCGGCTCGCCGCATATCGGCAACTATTTCGGCGCGATAAAACCGGCTATAGAAAAAATTTCCGAAAATAAATATAATTGTTGTTATTTTATCGCAGACTATCACGCCCTTACGACCGTAAGCAGCGCAATCGAATTTAAAAATTACTGCTACGAAATTGCGGCGACCTGGCTTGCCGCAGGTCTTGATCCCGATAAAGCATTATTTTATAAGCAATCCGATTTGCCCGAAGTTTTTGAGTTAAATTGGATTTTATGCAACGTTACCCCAAAAGGACTTATGGACAGAGCGCACGCGTATAAGGCGGCAACCGATGCAAATAAAGAAAAAGGCGAAGACATCGACCTCGACGTTAATATGGGGCTTTATAATTATCCTATTTTAATGGCTGCGGATATAGTTTTACTTAACAGCAATTTGGTTCCGGTCGGACTCGACCAAAAACAACATATCGAATTTGCGAGGGATATAGCAGGCTACTTTAATAAAAAATACGGTAAAAATTTGGTCATACCAAACGAACTAATCGATAAAGAAGTTTGCACTTTGGTTGGTCTTGACGGCAGAAAAATGAGCAAAAGCTATAATAATACCATACCGCTTTTCTGCACAGAAAAAGAGCTTAGAAAGAAAGTAATGTCGATAGTTACAGACAGCACTCTTCCTACCGAACCGAAAAACACGGATAGCACAGTATTTACTCTTTATAAACTTTTTGCTTCAAAAGAAGAAACGGAAGAAATGCAAGCGAGATTTTTAAACGGTATTTCGTGGGCGGAAGCAAAAGGCGCGCTTTACGAGAAAATGAACGCATACCTTTCTCCGATGCGCGAAAAATATAATTACTATATGGAGCACAAAGAAATAATAGATAAAATCCTAAGCGAAGGCGCAGAAAAGGCAAGAAAGATAGCTAAAGAAACGCTTATAAGAGTCAGAAAGGCAATCGGCAAAATATAAAGATGCTTTGCAATGAATGAATGTTTGGGTAACCAAACTGCTATTTTTGGATACTTAAAGCTTATTTTAAGGAAAAGTAAGATAGAACTTCAATATTTGTTGAAAACGCGTAAATGATAACCGGCAGGCGCCGGTTATTAATTTTTTTAATTACTTTAGCAATTTAGTTGACTAAAGCGAAACTATGTGTTAAAGTATATCGTATAAAGGATAAATTATTATGGATTTTTATTTCGAAAGATTAAGCAAAGAAGAAAGGGTTACCCTAAAACTTCGAAACGTTTACGAAAAGCGCGGCTTTAAAAAGTTCAAAATGAGCAAGTTTGAAGAGTACGGTTTTTATCTTGAAAATAAAAACTTCCTACTTGAAGAACAGCTTATAACGTTTAACGATAAAAAGGGCAGACTGCTTGCGCTTAAGCCCGACGTTACTCTTTCTATTGCAAAAAATGCAAAAGGAATAAACGCTCTTGATAAGTTGTATTATATCGAAAGCGTTTTTAGATATGTAAAGCATACGGGAGAAATTAAAGAAATTCAGCAGATGGGTTTGGAGGTAATGGGAGATATCGACGCTTTTGCAACCCTTGAGGTTATCGAACTTTCCTTAAAAAGCTTGGAAGCGATTGACGAAAACTTTGTTTTGGATATTTCTCATATGGGATTTTTAAACGGTGTTGTGGATAGTGTAAATGGCATTGACGAAAAAACCAAAGCTGAAATTTTACTTTGTATCGGTGAAAAGAACATACACGATCTTATAAGAACCGCAAATGAATCGGGTATTAGCTGCAGCGATAAAGAACGCTTAATTAATCTTGCGAAACTTTCGGGAAGTTTAAGCGAAGCCCTTGAAAAAGCAAAACAATTATCCGTAAACGATCAAACCGATTCCGCATTAGTTGAACTTTTTGCGCTTTCTGCGGCGTTTCAAAACAGTGTATATAAAGATAAAATCCGTTTGGATTTTTCAATCGTAAACGATGCGCTTTATTATAACGGAATTATTTTTAAGGGTTACGTTGAAGGTGTTCCGAAGATGGTTTTATCGGGCGGCAGATATGACCTTTTGATGCAAAAATTTAAAAAGAATATCGGCGCGCTTGGTTTTGCACTGGTTATTGACGATTTGGGAAGGTATTTTAAAGAAGGGCAGGATAAAATCCTTGACGAAGTTATTTTATACGACGAAAGCGTTGATCCTTTGACGCTCTCTAAATTAATATCCGAAGAAAACGACAGGGGGCTTTACGTTTGCGCGGTAAAATCGCTGCCCGATTTTTTATATAAAAAAGCCGTAAAAATTGAAAACGGTAAGCTGGAGGATATAAAAAATGCTTAGTATTGCGCTTCCGAAGGGCAGACTTGCCGAAAAAACCCTAAATATTCTTTCCGAGCTTGACTTTATCGAAAAGGATTTTGACCTAGATAACCGCAAGTTGATTTTTAAAGATAACAAAAGAGGGCTTAAATATTTTATGGTAAAGCCCAGCGACGTTCCGATATACGTTGAATACGGCGTGGCGGATATTGGCGTAGTAGGAAAAGATATACTGCTTGAATATTCTTCCGACGTTTACGAGCTGTTAGATCTCAAAATGGGAAAATGCAAGGTTTGCGTTGCCGCAAAATCCGATTTTTGCGAGGACAATTCAAGGCCTCTTCGTGTTGCGACCAAATTTACAAACATTGCAAAAAACTATTATTCATCTATCGACCGCGAAATAGAAATAATTAAATTAAACGGATCAATAGAGCTTGCGCCCCTTTTAAATATGAGCGACGTTATCGTGGACCTTGTGGAAACAGGGACGACGCTTAGAGAAAATAATTTAAAAGTAATAAAAGAAATTATGGATATAAGCGCGCGCCTTATCGCAAATAAATCCAGTTATAAATTTAAAACTAAAGAAATCGACTCGCTTTTAAAAGCCGTAAAAGGAGTGATAAATGCTTAAAATTTACGATTCTTCAAAAATATCTATAAATGAGATATTGTTAAGGCAAGACTTAAATGAGCAAAGTGTCGAAGAAAGTGTTAAGAATATTATCACAAGAGTAAAGCGGGAGGGAGACCGCGCTTTATTTGAATATACTGCTCGGTTTGATAAAGCTAATTTAAACTCGCTTGAAGTCAAAATAGAAGAAATCGAAGAAGCACTTAATATTGTCGGAGATTTTACTCATGTGATTAAAGAAGCCAAAGAAAATATATACCTTTTCCACAAAAAGCAAAAAAGAAAAGGATTCAAAATTCAAAATAGCGCAGGCGCAACCGTAGGTCAAAGGGTCACCCCCTTAAAAAGAATTGGCGTTTACGTACCTGGAGGAACAGCAAGCTATCCTTCAACAGTGCTTATGAACGTAGTGCCTGCTAAAATTGCGGGAGTAAAAGAAATAATAATGGTTACGCCGCCGAGCCTAAACGGAAAGGTCAATCCCTATATACTAGCAGCGGCTTACGAAGCAGGCGTAAATAAGATTTTTAAAATCGGGGGAGCGCAGGCTATTGCAGCACTCGCTTTCGGAACGGAAAGTATACCCAAGGTCGATAAAATCGTAGGGCCGGGAAATATCTATGTTGCTACCGCCAAAAAACAAGTTTTCGGCGAAGTCGATATCGATATGATAGCAGGTCCGAGTGAAATTTTGATTATCGCCGACGATACGGCAAATGCAGCGTATGTGGCAGCCGATATGCTTTCGCAGGCAGAACACGATAAACGCGCGACTTCTATACTTATTACAAATAGCGTTACTCTTGCAAACGAGGTTCAATGCGAAGTAGAAAAACAATTAAATAAACTTCCAAGAAAGGAAATAGCGCAGACTTCGATTGAAAATAACGGAAAAATCATATTAACTTCCACTATCAATCAAGCGGTGGAAATAAGCAATCAAATTGCTCCCGAACACCTTGAACTTTCCCTATGCGAACCCGAAAAATGGTTTAAAAAGGTTAAAAACGCAGGTTCGGTTTTTTTCGGAAGCTACACTCCCGAGGCTGTCGGAGATTATTTTGCAGGTCCTAATCACACGCTTCCGACTTCTGGCACGGCAAGATTTTCTTCCGCTCTCGCGGTTGACGACTTTGTTAAAAAAACGCAGTTTATATGTTACAATAAAGACACTCTCGGTAAAGTTAGGGAAAAAATAGAGAGATTTGCTGTTTGCGAGGGCTTAGATGCTCACGCAAACGCAATAAAAATCCGTTTTAAGGGGGATAAAAATGAGTAGATTTTTGGCAAGCAGGCTTTTAGGTTTAAAGCCTTACACTCCCGGGGAACAGCCGCAGGATATGGATTATATTAAATTAAATACCAACGAAAATCCTTTTCCGCCTTCGCCTTCGGTTATGAAAGTAATTTCTAACGCCGAAGTGGACAGACTGCGGCTGTATCCCGATCCCGAAAACAGCAAAATCGTAAACGCCCTTGCATCGGCCTTCGAGATTTCCGCAAACCGTATAATGGTAGGAAACGGCTCGGACGAACTGCTTGCGTTTGTTTTTATGGCGTATTCGGATCAAAATCAAAATTTCGCCTTCCCCGAGATAAGCTACGGTTTTTATCCGGTTTACTCCGAGCTGTTTTCAAATAAATGTGAAAGAATACCTTTAAAAGCAGATTATAAAATTGATATCGCCGCTTTTATGAATACGAAAAATAATATTATCTTGGCTAATCCCAACGCCCCAACCGGCGAAGCGATACCCCTTGACACCATCGAAAGATTAATAATGGCTAACCGTAACCGCTTAATCGTTATTGATGAAGCTTACGTTGATTTCGGAGCGGAAAGCGCAATTCATCTTACATCGCGCTTTGATAATTTGCTTATTATCGGCACTCTATCTAAATCGCGCTCCCTTGCGGGGGCAAGACTCGGCTACGCAGTAGGCTCCGTTTCGCTTATATCCGACCTTAAAAAAATCAAATATTCATTTAATTCTTATAACGTTAACCGCTTGACCGAGGTTATTGCAGCAGCCGCAGTAGCGGACAGCGAATATTTTGAAAAGAACGTAAAGACCATAATCAAAAACCGCGAATTTTTATCGAAAGAATTAACAGCTTTGGGATTTGAAGTGCTTGATAGTAAAGCCAATTTCATTTTTGTAAGAAATAAAAAAATAAGCGGAAAGGATTATTACCTAAAATTAAAAAAGAAAGGAATACTCGTAAGGTATTTTGACGATATAAAAATCAAAGATTTCGTAAGAATTTCAATCGGTAAAAAAAGCGATCTTGAAAAGCTAATAGCAGAAACCAAAGAAATTATAAAGTAGGCGACTATGGACAGAACAGCGCAAATTAACAGAAAAACCAACGAAACGGATATCGGTTTAAACATAAATCTTGACGGAAGCGGAAAATACGAAATAAATTCCGGAAACGGATTTTTCGATCATATGCTTAAGCTTTTTTCTTCTCACTCAAGAATAGATATGTTTATGAAATGTGTTGGCGATACCGAAGTTGATTTTCATCACTCCGCAGAAGATATCGGAATAGTCTTGGGCTCCGCTTTTAAATGCGCGTTAGGAAAGAAAGCGGGAATAAAACGCTACGGAAGTATCATTCTTCCGATGGATGAAGCGCTTATTCTCTGCGCTGTCGATTTAAGCGGAAGAAGCGGACTTTTCTACGACGTGGAAACCAAGGCAACTGTAATATCTGACGAAAGCGAGGAAGGCAAAAGTAAGGTCGGAAACTTTGACACCGAGCTTATTGAAGAATTTTTCTTGGCATTTATTAGAAACGCCGAAATTACCCTCCATATAAAAAAGCTTGCAGGGAAAAACACTCACCACATTATCGAGGGAGTTTTTAAAGCTTTCGCAAGAGCGATAAGCGATGCTATAAAAATCGATCCAATGCTTAGGGGAAACATACCCTCTTCAAAGGGAATTTTATGATTGCAATAATAGATTATAAAGTAGGAAATTTATTTTCTTTATATTCTTCTTTAAAATATTTGGGGATTGATTCCGTCGTTGTATCCGATAAAAAATCTCTTAGGGAAGCGGATAAAATTATACTGCCGGGAGTCGGCGCTTTTTCGGATGCAAAGCAAAAACTTCTCGAGTCGGGCATGCTTTATGAAACGGTAAAACAAGCAAACGAAGGCAAGCCTATACTGGGAATTTGCTTAGGTATGCAAATGCTTTTTGATAAAAGCTTTGAATACGGAGAGCATGAAGGTTTAAAGCTTATTGAGGGCAACGTTGTTTCCTTGGCTGACGAAGTAAAGAATTTAAAGATACCGCAAATGGGTTGGAATAAACTGGAGTTTGGGAAACCTAATCCGCTATTTAAGTACACAAAACGCGGAGATTATGTATATTTCGTCCATTCGTATTACGCTAAAGATTGCGAAGAAAGCGTAATAGCCACAACCGAGTACGGCATAAAAGTTACTGCCGCCGTTAACAAAGACAATATCTACGGCGTACAGTTTCATCCCGAAAAAAGCGGGAAAGCAGGGCTTAATATTTTGAAGGCTTTTTCGGAGATAATATGAATATATACCCTGCGATAGATATAATGGAAGGCTCTGCAGTAAGGCTCACAAAAGGAGATTATAATACCAAAGAAATCTTCTCTTCTTGCCTTCAAAGCGTAAAAGAAAATTTTAAAACCTCCGGCGCAACTCACCTTCACGTTGTGGATCTTGACGGGGCAAAAGCAGGGCTTCCCGTTAATTTTAAAGCGATTGAAAAACTATGCTTTGATAAAGATATGTTTGTCGAAGTAGGCGGCGGAATAAGAAATCTCAAGACGATTGAGGATTATCTAAACGTAGGCGTATCCAGAATAATTTTGGGTACGGGAGCGGTTAAGAACCATTCCTTTTTAAAAGATGCGGTTAAGCTTTTTAAAAATAAAATTGCGGTATCCGTGGATGCAAAAGACGGCTTTGTTGCAATATCGGGCTGGGAAGAAACAAGCATAATTTCTTCATTTGATTTTGTAAACCGCTTATTTGACGAGGGGATAAAAACGATAATTTATACAGATATAGCAACCGACGGAGTAATGGGCGGAACCAATATGGAAGCTTTTACCAAGCTGTCAAAAATCAAAGGGCTAGACGTAATAGCATCGGGCGGTATAACTTATCTTGACGAAATAGTAAAACTCAAAGAATTAAAAATAAGCGGAGCAATACTGGGAAAAGCCTTGTATAAAGGACTTATTGATCTAAGCGAGGCGGTAAGGGTGGCAAACGGTGATAACTAAAAGGATAATACCTTGCTTAGACGTAAGAGACGGCAGGGTGGTAAAAGGCAAAAATTTTATAAATATAAAAGACGTGGAAAGTCCCGTAGAACTGGCGAAATATTATAACGAAGCGGGCGCGGATGAACTTGTTTTTTACGATATTACCGCAAGCTACGAAAACCGCGGTTTATTTACGGATATATTAAAAGAAGTCGCAGAAGAGATTTTTATTCCGCTGACGGTAGGAGGGGGTATAAATACCTTAGACGATTTTGACCGAGTTTTAAAGTGCGGAGCGGATAAAGTAAGCGTAAACAGCGGGGCAATAAAAAATCCAAAGCTTATTTCTGACGCCGCCAAAAGATACGGAAATCAATGCGTGGTTTTATCTATGGACGTAAAAAGAGTGGACGGAAAGTTTATGATTTTTAAATGCGGCGGTAGAGAAAACACAAGTATTGACGCTCTTTTATGGGCAAAAATGGGAGAGGATTACGGAGCGGGCGAACTGGTTGTCAACAGCATAGATACGGACGGCGTAAAGAGCGGTTTTGACCTTGTTTTGCTTCAAAAAATCGCAGATACGGTCAATATACCTATCGTTGCTTCGGGAGGAGCGGGAAGTATACAAGATTTTGTAACGCTTTTTAGTAAGGTAAAAGGAGTGGATGCAGGGCTTGCAGCTTCGATTTTCCATTTTAAAGAAGTGACGATTGACAGTTTAAAACAAACCTTAGCAGATAGCGGCATAAGCGTACGCATTTAGGAGGAAATATGATTGATATTAACGAACTCAAATTTGACGAAAAAGGTTTAATTCCCGCAGTAGTGCAGGATTATTTTACAAAAGAAGTTTTAACGCTTGCTTATATGAATAAGGAAAGCCTTGAGATAAGCATAAAAGAAGGAAAAACTTGTTTTTTTTCACGCTCTAGGCATACTCTTTGGAGAAAAGGAGATACAAGCGGAAACTTTCAACATATCGTTTCAATTAAAGCGGATTGCGACTACGATTCTTTGGTGATTGAGGTTATAAAGGACGGTCCTGCTTGTCATCTAGGCAGAGAAAGTTGTTTTAGTGACGTTATATTTCAAAGCGAAGAAGTAAAGGATTTTTCTTTAACTAAATTATTTAATATGCTTGAAGGAAGAAAAGCGGAAAAGGTCGAAGGCTCTTATACTTCGTATTTATTTGAAAAAGGACTTGATAAGATTTTAAAGAAAGTCGGAGAAGAAACGACCGAAGTTATCGTTGCCGCAAAGGGCGGAAGCCGCGAAGAAACAATATACGAAATAGCGGATTTAACCTATCATATTTTCGTTTTGATGATAGAAATGGGGATTCCTTATAAGGATATAATTACCGAACTTCAAAAAAGGCATATTATCGATCACAAGGTTAAACAAGAAAAGATGCAATAAATTCCCCGACCAAGCGCAAAAACGCATTATGCGTTTTTGGTCGTACTTTAAAGGGACAAAACTTTTTTTACAGCCTTATCCCCATATTCCGCAACGCGCACCCTCGTCTTTGCGAGGAGTGAAACGACGTGGCAATCCAGTAAATAATATTATAAGAAAGGGTATGTATACATACTGTTTAATCAAAGAAACGGGATTATTTATACCGGTGTAACATCCGATTTAATCGCTCGGGTATATGAACATAAAAAATAAATACGTAAAAGATTTTACTCAAAAATATAATGTAGATATACTGGGCTACTAGATATGAAACCCGATTGGGAAGATTTATTTTATAAGATTATTTGATTTAGACGAGGAAGATTGCTCCGATAGTACTGGATTGCCACGATTACCCCAAAAAACTCATTCTGACTTTTTCGGGGACCCCGCGCTACGCTCGCAATGACGAAAGCACGTCTTTGTAGTCTGGATTGCCACGTCACTGCGTTCCTCGCAATGACGATGGGGATTGCGCTGTAGTCTGGATTGCCACGATTACCCCAAAAAATTCATTCTGACTTTTTTGGGGACCCCGTGCTTCGCTCGCAATGACGTAGGGAAAGCCCCGAAACAGGGCTTTTTTTATTCGACTACATAATAATTTATCGGGCGCTCTAAGCTCAATCCTTCATAATAAATAATCAACGTAACAGCGGAAGTTTCTTCATCCGTTCCGGCAATAAGAGAAGCTAAATTGGTTGTGACGCCTTCTGCAACTGCGCCTTCGGTTACAAGATCAAAAATCTCGAATTCGCCGCTGTTATAAGTCACGTTTATTATACCTCCGCTAAGAACATCCGCTTCGGTTGCTCCCTCATAAAACACCGTTTCGGTAGGCTCTATATTCCAAGAAATAGCTACTATAGCGGTTTCAATTATCTGAGCTTGAGCGGTAAAGGTAAAGAATTCATACGTAAAAGTAATATCAGCTGAAGCTGCAGCAGTCGTGTTTTGTAATTCGTAATCCGATGTTGCATTCGACAAGCTTGAAGTTTCCACTCTGTTATCCGTGTAGATTATATCGAAAGTAACATCATCGTATCTCGATAAGAAATGTTCGGTTGTTTCATCGGTGTAGCCTGTAAAGGTAAACATTTGATCGGTCAAGGTAAGATAGCTTATTACTTCGCTTTGATTAACGGTAACTATAAATGAGGTAAATACGTTGTTATCGTAGCTCCAGTAAACGGAGATTATGTAATCGCCCGCTATATCTTTAACAAAAGCTGAATAATCTATAGTGTAATCATAAAATCCTTCACCTTCGGTCAAAACTTCCGTATTAGAATATCCTTCAGGGTAATAGTCGTAAGTCGCGCTGACTATAAGGCTACTATAGCTAAAAGCAGTATCGTAAACGAAATCTGTTTCGCTAGTTGCAGCTTCAATGGAAATTACAAAAGGCTTGACTTCTATTTCGTAAGCAGTGGTTTTTCCCTCGTATGTGACAGTAAGCGTTTGGACGCCAAATGCTGCGGAATCAAATCCTGTAATGGTTACGTCTTCGCTAGTTAAGCTTAGGGTTTCGGTTTCTGCGTTGTCGTAAAGAAGGGTAATCGTTCCGCCTGTAAGGTCAAGCGTATCGCCGTATTTATAAACCGTTTTTGGTGTTTCGCCGACTGAAATTGAAACGAGTGAGCGTAAAACCACTATGTTAAAGGAAGAAGAAACAATACCTTTATAGCTTAAATTAATAGCAACAGATTCGCTTACCGCAGCGGTATTTCCGCTGAAGATATTTACTCCGCTCTCGGTCATTGATAGATTATCGGGTTCTCCCGCGCTGTAATTAAGCTTGATTGTACCGCCCGTAAGATCAATAACTTCATCTTTAAAGTAGGTAAGCTTATCGGGAGCCTTTTCGATAGTCAAACTGTTAAGCGTTCTGGTGTAGACGAACACCATAAACTCGCAGAAAAATCCGGAAGAGGTATGAGTAATAGTCATCGCTCTGTTTTTTCCAAGCGTCGAGGTGGATGTATCCAATATCGCCGTGAAGCCTTCCGCGGGCAAATTAATAGTTTCCGGCTCGTTAAAATCGTATGTTATCGTTATTGCGCCGCCGCTTATATTGACCTCTTGTCCGATATAATAAACGTCTTTAAGCGGGTTAGTGGTAAGCTCTATTGATGCGACTTTATCCTTTACGACATAATTATATGTAGCGCTTAGCGGTGTTTTAGTAGAAGTGTTGTAGGTTAGGGTAATAAGCGCCCCCTCTTCTGCAGTCTTTTCCGCGGTCGTATCCAGTCCCATTGAAGCGATAACTCCGGTTTCCATAATAAACGGCGCGGAAGCTCCTGCTCCTGCCCAAACTAAATGGTAGGTGCCGCCCGTAAGGTCGATAACGTTTTCGTCTTTGTAGTAGACGGTTTTATTTGGGAAATTATCTACAACAAAATCGGAAACCCAATCGGATATAGTATAGGTTATTTCGCTGTTTGTTACCGTTGTGCCTACCGCCGTAAAAGTAATTGCCCTGGGCGTACCGTTTGTAAGACTCGTTGAGTCAAAACCTTCTGCGGTGATTTTATCGTTTGCGGGAAGGGTAACCATATCTTCCGTTCCGTCGCTGAAGTAGCGTCTGAAAGTCACGCCCGAATAATTAAATTCGTCCCCAAAAAGTAAAGCGGTACTAGGCTTATAAATAAGCTCGAGTTCGTTAACTATCGCGCTTGCGACAGTATAATCAAGCGAAAGGGTTTTTGAAGTGTCTTCTTTAAGAATAACCGTATAAGAAAAAGCGCCGATTTCGGTTGAATTGAAACCTGAGACCGTAAAGACTCTGCTAGCCTCGGTTTTTTTCTGGTCGTCGTCAAGGTTTACTCTGACTTTATCCGTATTATCGTAAACGATATAGACGGAAGCAAAACTAAGGTCGATTGCCTCTCCTAAAACGTATGCGGTTTTATGAGGAGTGACGTTCCATTCAAGTCCGGTAAGCAGTCTTTTCACAAAATAGATAAAAGTAGTAGTCGCGCCCCCAAATTCAACGGTAGCGTCCCTTCCTGTGCCGTCTGTAGAAAGTTCGGTCGAAAAATCGGGGAAGGTTACTCTAAGACCGGTAAGAACAGGATCGCCTCCGCCTATAATTTGACCTGCGTTATTTAATCCCTCAGTGTCAGTATAAATGTATTCTGCATTGCTTCCCGAAGATAAGTTAAAATCGTAAATGACAAATAAAAGTCCGCCTGCGGGATCGAGCAATTCGTTTTTATTGTATTGAGTTTTAGTAATCGGCGATGCAAAAGTAATGGATTTTACTCTATTTAAAATCGTAATGGAAAAGTTTGTTTGCTCTTCGCTTTCGTTATGCGTAACGGTAACGGTACTCGCTCCTTTTAAATTCGTATTAAATCCGGTTATGGTAAATAAATCCGTTTCGGCGATATCGTCATAAACGGTATCCCCTAAAAAGCTATATGTAACGGTAGCCGAAGCTCCGCTATAATCCGCAAGGTCGCCTTTATAATAGTTTAGCTTACTGGGTAAGGTGCTTATTACAAATTCGGTAACGTGATCAATTATTTTATAATCTAAGGTTTGGAAAAAGTCGGAATCGGTTTTATCCGTTATGGTAAAGCTATAATCGCCGGGATTTTGATTTTCCGCCCAACCTTCAACAGTATAATTATCGGTAAAGGCTGCGCTTGTCATTTCAATTTCGTTTTCGGTTGCGCCGTTATCGTAGGATATGGCAATTTTACCGCCAGCAAGGGAGTAGTTTTCGTTCTTGTGCTTATAGCTTAATTTATCGGGCTCTATGGTAATAGTAAAACCTGTGCAGGAAACGGTAAAGTTAATATCGTAACTTATAGAAACGGTGTTTTTGTATGAAACGGTAACAGTTTGGGACTGTGTTGTTTCGCCGGGAGAGCTTATTCCGATACTGCTTGCGGAAAAATCGGCGTGGGGAAGAACGGAAGGAAGCGCAAGCGTTTCTTTTTCACCGCTTAAAAAGGTAATTTCTACTTCTCCTCCGCTAAGGTCGGGCGTGGTTGCCGTTCCGCTGTAATCCTTTTTATCGGGTTCTCTAATTAGCTTGATTGAAACCGGCTTATCGTCTCTTACGGTGTAGTTTAGATTTAATGATAAATTCCAATCTTTAAGAGTAATGGTAGCAGAGCCTTCTAAATTTTCGACTAAAGTTGAAAAACCGATTATGCTAAGTTTCGGGTTTCCCGCCAGGCGGTCTTCGTTTAAATCCACGGTAAAACTTGTCGCCGCTTCGTCGTCGTAGGTAGCTTTAAGCACTCCGGTTTCTATATAATCGGGATCGCCTAAAAAATACGTAGAGGAAGGTGCGGTTATCCAAGATAAGGTTTTGACTTTCGGAGGAACGTAATAGTCAAAATTTACGCTGAAAGTATATCCCTTTAAGGTGACAGTCGCGGTTTTATATCCTTCTTTTCCATCGCCGTCTTTATTGAAGGTAGAATTAGCGCAGCTGTAACCGCTGACCGAAAAATAGGTGGTATCGTTCATATTCGCTCTGTCATACGAGCCGTCGTTAAAATTGACGTTAATTACTCCGCCCGCAAGCGAAATGGCTTCGCCGGCAGTATAATTAAGCTTTGTGGGAAGAGAAAAGATAGAAATGGAATCTATTTGTTTTGTTACGTTTATTTTAAAAGTTGCAGTAAAGCCCGTTGCCTTGTGGGTGACGGTAATAATTTGATCCCTGCTTTCTTTTGCGGTATCGGCAAGGGATACGGATAAAAGATCGGAAGAAAGGTCGATATGGGTATCTTCGCCCCAATCGTGTTTTACGGTTACTTTTCCACCCGAAAGATTTAAGCTTTCGCCTATCGTATAATTGGTTTTAACAGGCGCGGTAATGGTTATTGACTGAGGAACCGGAGCGGGGCGCGCGCCTACGTTTACGCTGTAGCTTGTAAAAATATTTTTATCGGATTTTAGAGTAATTTTAATAGTGTAGCTATTAGCGGTGTTATTTTTGTTTGTCGAAGCGTACGCGGAATAATCTATAGTGTAATCATCGGCGGTCAGCTCGATTTTATCGCCGTCGGACATAACCTTATTGATTTTAAGACCGTTTGCGGAAAAAATTTCTTCCCATAAAAAATCGGTTTTTTGGCTTGAATTTTCAGCAATTTCTATTCCTGTAAGTCTTGGAAGAACGGTGACGGTAAAACTTTTTGTAAAAAGTCCATGGGTAACATAAACGGTGTAAATGCCGTGAATTTGATTGTTGAATTCGGATAAATCAACGGTATAGCCGGTCGCGCCCTCGGAAAGAACCGTCCAGCTGTCGTCGCTCATGACGGTTTTTACAATAAGGGCGGATAAATCAAGCTCTTCTCCTGCGATAATTTCCGTTTTTACGTTTTCTATTTCAACCGTTATATCGGATACGGTAAGCGGTCTGTCGTTAATGTCGGGGTCAACTTTACCTAAGCAAGCGGTTAAAATAGATAGCAAAGCAATAAAAACGAATATAGCGATAAGGAATTTAAAAATCCTTTTCATATTACTCCGTTTTGTTAAGAATACCGAATAATACTATCATAAATATAATAATACTGTCAATAAGTTAAACAAATTGACAAATATTAAATATTGGGAAGAATTACTCCGTAAGCTAAAATTCCTAAGGCTGCGGATATAACAATCAAGAGTATTGCGGGGATTTTTTTAGGCTTTTTAATAAGGGAAATCAAAAATACTACAGCAAAAAGTATTATTGCGATAAAATCCGTTTTTGAAAAGTCAACTGAAAGCAAACTTTCCGCGCTGAAAAAGGTAGAAATTGCAATAGTTATAAAAGCAGAAGCGATAAGACCGACTACTGCGGGGCGCAAACCGTCCATTGCGTCATTATATAACTTTTGTTTTTTCATTTTTTCAATGAAAAAATTTGCAATTAAAAAGATAATGATAAACGAGGGCAAAACTACGCCGAGGGTGCTTAGCACCGCGCCGAAAAAGCCGGCGACCTTTGCTCCCACAAAAGTTGCGATATTAATTGCAAACGGACCTGGTGTGCTTTCGGAAACAGCGATAAAATCGATAAGCATTTCTTGACTCAGCCAGCCGTGCTCGAGTACGCTTTCGTTAATTAGCGGAATCATCGCATATCCGCCGCCTATGGTAAAAAGCCCTATTTTGAAAAAGGTCCAAAAAAGCAATAAATAGGTCATTTGCTTTTCCTCTCTTTATACAGCTTTAAGAAGAAAGCTACGATAATTCCAAGAGCCGCCGCAATCATCAAAACGTAAATTGCGGAAAAATCGGTAAGAACGGTAACAAAAAGCGCAGCCAGCATTATAATTATCGAAACGACGTTCTTTTTAAGTTGCTTAAAAAATTTTATTACCGCAGAAAGCACCAATACCAAAACTGCGGCGCGGATACCTTTAAAGGCGTAAGCGACATAGGTCAGCTCTTTAAATTCGACGATAAAAAAGGAAATAGCGAAAATAATCATAAAGGAAGGCAAAACTACGCCGAGGGTAGCTAGTGCCGCGCCCAAAAATCCCGCTCTTTTCGTGCCCACAAAGGTCGCCATATTAATAGCGATAGGCCCGGGCGTGGATTCGCTGATTGCGATAATATCAAGTATTTCGTCGCGGCTTAACCATTTTTTCTTTTCCGAAACTTCTCTTTCGACTAAAGAAATCATGGCGTAACCGCCTCCGAAGCAGATTAAGCCTATTTTAAAAAATGAAATAAAAAGCTCCAAACAAATTTTTAGCTTACGAATTAAATTGGTCTTTTTTTCCTCTTGCATAAAAGTAGTATAACACGGAAGGAAATTATTAGGCTAGAAAATGAATACTCTAAAAAATTTGCTTTTTTTTGATTGACAAAATTCTCTTAAATAGTCATAATACTTTCGTTCGATAATTTTGGGCTCATAGCTCAGCTGGTTAGAGCGCGCGCCTGATAAGCGCGAGGTCGGTGGTTCGAGTCCACTTGAGCCCACCAGAAAAGACACGCATTTGTGCGTGTCTTTTCTTATTTTTTTTAAAATATATTTTATTGTCAACCGCTGTAGCATCCAAAAATAATTTTAAATTGTAAGGACATTTTAATATTTTATTTAATTTAATTTTTATTTTACTTTTGTAGTTAATTTGTGATAATATATTTAAGGAGGATTTTATATGGAATTCTTAAAATCATATAAGGCTCGCGAATTTAATAAAGGAAAATCGTCACAAATTTTCAAAGAAGCTCACGACAATGATATTGCAATAAAGGTAATAAGAAATAGTGAGGAATATGTAGTTATATTACCCTATAGCAAATTTATAGATTTAACAACCAAAGCGTATGGAGATAAGAATGAAAAATAGATCACTTACTTATATATCGCTTTTTAGTTGTGGTGGAGTTGGATGTTTTGCATTTAAGCAGGCTGGGTTTGATTGCATTGCAACAAACGAAATTAATGAAAAGCGTCTTCAAATTCAAAAGTATAATAAAAAGTGTATTCGCGAAGAGGGATATATTAATGGCGATATTTGTCTTCAAAAAACGAAAGATAGAATTTATTCGGAAATTTCATGGTGGAAAAATACTTGCCATATTAAAGATGTGGATGTAATTATTGCCACCCCTCCTTGTCAAGGTATGTCTGTCGCTAATCATAAAAAGAAACAAAACGAGATTGAAAGAAACTCTTTGATTTTAGAATCGATTGAAATGATTCAAAAAATCGAGCCAATTTTCTTTATTTTTGAAAATGTTCCGTCATTTTTAAAAACTATTTGTATTTCTGAGCAAAATATAAATATATGGAATGCAATAAATACTAGTTTAGAAACTAAATATTGCATTAAAAGTGAAATAATAAATTTTAAAAATTATGGAGCAAATTCAAGTAGGAATAGAACCATAGTAATTGGTGTCAGAAAGGATTATGCTAAATTTGTGAATCCCATTGAATTATTTCCATTTAGAACTGAAGAAAGAACACTTAAAGAAATAATAGGACATTTAAAACCTTTGACAAAAATGAACGAAATTGATGCTAACGATATTTACCATGCGTTTAGAGCTTATCCAGAATATATGAGAAATTGGATTCATGACTTAAAAGAGGGTGAATCTGCCTTTGACAATCAAGAAATAAATAAACGACCTTACAAAATGATAAATAACAATATGATATCCATTAAAAATAAAAATAGAGATAAATATACTAGATTGTATTGGGATAAAGTAGCTCCTGGCATACATACTCGTAACGATCAATTAGCAAGTCAAAACACTATCCATCCGCATGATGATAGGGTTCTATCAATTCGAGAATTAATGGAAGTGATGAGTATTCCAAAATCTTTTAAATGGTCTGAAATTGATGAGGAAGAGCTAAATGCGCTATCTGAAGATAAAAAAAATGTATTTTTAAAAAAAAATGAAATGTTAATTCGTCAATGTATCGGAGAAGCAGTACCCACTAGTGTTTTTTCACGTATTGCCGAAAAAATGAAAGAGATATTGCTATTGCCACCCAAAACCGATAAGGAATTGGAAAAATTAATTGAAGTGCATAATCTAAGTGAATTTACTAATTTATCGAAATTCATAAACAACAATAAATTAGGAGAATTTATTAAATCTAGATTAATTGAATTAGCTAACAATAAACGAGAAGAAAATGCGGCATATTATACTGGAAGACAATTGCTTGATTCGGTCTATGATATACTTCCGGTTATTGATAAGAATGAAATTCGTATATTGGAACCTTCGGTTGGTGCGGGTAATTTTTTGCCATTTATTATTGCAAGATATTCCTATGCGAAAAGTATTACAATTGATGTAATAGATATTGATACCAATGTAATTACTTTATTAAAAAACAGATATCAGCAAAGCATACTTCCAGATAATGTAAAAATTAACTTTTATTCATGTGATTTTTTGATTTTTAACCATGATAAGGATTATGATTTAATTCTTGGAAATCCACCATTTAAAAAATTAAAAAAGGGGCAACAATTAAATTTCTATAGAAATCAAAGTTTATTAAATAATTCTCATAACTTAGTGTCTTTTTTTCTTGAAAAAGCCACCAATATTGCGGAAAATGTGCTTTTTATTGTTCCTAAATCTTTAATTAATCTCAAAGAGTATAAAGATATAAGAGATTATTTATACAATTTTTCAATAACAGCAATTGTGGATTTTGGAGATAAAGCTTTTGTTGGAGTGAATATTGAAACGATATGCTTGCTTATAAATACTAAAAAGAAACCGTTCAAAACTAGAGTAATTTCTAAAAATTTAAAAATAGATATCTGTCAAAAACAAAAATATATAATGTCTACTAATTTGCCGAATTGGGTTATTTACAGAGACGAATATTTTGATAAAATAATTTCAAATAAAGCCCTTGGTGTATTTTCAACATATAGAGATAGGCAATTATCAAAAAAAAATACATTTTGTGAAGGAGAAGTTTGGATAATTCAAGCACGAAATTTAGCTCTTGGCTGTTCCAAACTTCAGCACTTGCCAGGATATGACCGATATATAAATTTAGATACAAAATTTAAAATATCAAGCGAAAAGTATTTAAATACAGAAAAAGTATTTATTGTGCCCAATATGACTTATTATCCAAGAATAATCGAAAAACCAAAAAAAACTTTAGTTAATGGTTCAGTTGTAATCTTAATTCCAAAGAAAGGCATTGAAATAAAAAATAGTGATATAGATTTTATATGCAGTAAAAATTTTGAGGATTTTTATCGAATTGCAATTAATTTTGCAACACGCACAATAAATGTAGACGAGGGCATTGCATATTATTATTGTATAGATTGAAAATATTTGTAAAATGTAGTGCTTGACAAATAAAATATTAATTGGTAAAATTTTAATATATTTTTAAAATGTAGGAGGTTGGATAGTGAAAGAAACTAAGCGTCAACGGTTTGTTAGAATAGCCGAAGCGAGGACAAATAAAATAATTGCATTAATTAGATTATTGGGCAATTTATCTAATAAAGGAAATTATGATTATGCAGATGAAGATGTAAGAAAAATTTTTAATGCATTAGACAAGGAAATAAAACAATCAAAAAATTCATTTCTTGGAATTGAAAGCATAGAACAAAGATTTAAATTAGAATAATTGGGGAGATAAGCGAATGAATAATAAAGAACTTGCCTTAAATCTTGCTTCTTGCGAAAGCGAAGAAGAAGTTATAAAATTGCTTAAGCATAATTACATTTGGAATGATTCATCAAAATGGCACAATTTTGGCGACTTAGAAAATAATTGGGGGTCAATAGGTAATCAACAAAGTAATGCTGATGCTGCATTGGTCGAAAAAATAATTAATTCTGTAGATGCTATGTTGATGAAAGAATGCTTAAAAAAAGGAATTGACCCTTCTTCGGAGAAAGCTCCAAATTGCATCGCGACCGCAATGGAAGAATATTTTAAAATTAAAGGCGGAAAAATACAAGATTTAACCCCTTCAGAAAGAACAAAATTATCAAATAGCATAGTACTATTTGCAAGCGGAAAAAAGCCAAATGAGGGTAACCCTAATATAACTATTGTTGATTCTGGCGAGGGACAAGTTCCAAGCAAAATGCCAGATACAATTTTATCACTAAGTAAATCTAACAAAATGCGAGTACCATTTGTTCAGGGAAAATTTAATATGGGCGGCACTGGCGTTTTGCGTTTCTGTGGAGAATCAGGATTACAATTAATTATTTCTAGAAGATGTCCAGAAATAAAAGATAGCGAAATAGATTTAAATAAATGGGGTTTTACCATAATTAGACGAGAACGACCAGAAGGCAATAGACGAAATTCGGTGTTTACTTATTTAGTAGGCTCAGATAATCAAATACTTAGTTTTGACGACGATGGAAAGGGATTGCCTATAATCCAAACGTGCAAAACCGGACAAAACTCATTAATGGAATACGGAATGTATTGCAAAATGTTTGAATATAAAATCGGAAGCGGTCTAACATCCAATATAAATATGAGATTATATAATAAGCTTTCAGTTTTGCTTCCTAATTTAGCTTATCCAGTAAAACTGGAAGAATGTCGCGATTATAAAGCAAATAGCCTTTCTAGAGCTTTATCAGGTATTAATGTTAGTTTAAGTGACCAACTTCACTCCGAGAATTCCCCAATTGAGCAGAGACTGTGGACTTCTTTTGTAATTGATAACCAAACAATGAATGTTACCACTTACGTGTATAAAAAAACACCTAAAGAAAGTGGAGATAAAGAAAATGAACGTGATATTAAAGCTATTTGTTCTGACGGCATTATACTTACACTAAATGGTCAAACGCATGGAGGATTTGATAGACGTTTCTTTAACAGAACAAAAGTAGGGTTATCTTATTTAGCTGATAGTTTATTAGTGATAGTTGATTGTTCTGAACTCGATCAGGCTACCATAGAAGATTTGTTTTTAAATAGTCGAGATAGAACTAGCCCGATAGAATTTAGTAAAAAAATAGAAACAAAATTAGAAGAATATTTAAAAGAAGACGATACTTTAAAACAAATTCAAGCTCGAAGAAGGGAAGAAGCAATTGCCAATAAATTAAATGATCAAAAGCCACTCGAGGCAGTTTTATCAAAGATATTTAAAAATTCTTTCGTTCTTTCAACGCTTTTTAAATTAGGAGACCGATTATCAAATCCAATTAATGTAACGGGTGCAAATGAAAAGCCTAATTTCGAAGGAGTTTATAATCCAACATATTTTACTTTAATAAAAAAGGATAAAGGTGATATTACTTATAAAAAAGATGTACAAATTTCAAGAAAATTTAGGTTGCGATTCAAAACGGATGCTGTGGATGATTTTTTTTCTAGAGAAGATTATCCAGGTAAAAAAATACTCAAATCGAATTGCGATGATAGTTCGGATAGCATGTTTAATTTGAAAAACGGAATAGCTACGTTAAATATTGATTTGCCCAAAAGTGTTAAGGTCGGTGATGAAATAAAATATCAATTAACTATTCAAGATACATGTAATTTAAACGAGTTTTACGAATCCTTTATTGCAAGAGTTGTTGAATACAAAGATACTATTACTGGTGCTGATGGTAATAGAACACCTCCTGGAAGCAATGAGAGCGGAAAAGATGCAATAAAATTGGTTGGAATTACTCTTCCTCAAGTGACACAAATAAATAGAGATAAATGGGAAGAATTTGGTATGAAGAAAGAATCCGCTTTAGTCATTAGGCAGACACCGGATAGCAATGACTCCTTTGACTTCTTCGTAAATATGGATAACATATATTTATTAAATGATATAAAGCAATTAGGAAATGATCAGGTTAAATTGGAATTAATGCGTGCAAGATTTAAGTATGCTATGGTATTGATAGGGCTAAGTATTATAGGGAATAATAAATCTAATAACGACAACCAAGAGGTTGATATATTAAATTTGGTAAAATCCATTACAGAAATGATATCCCCTGTAATTTTGCCAATAATAAATTCGTTAGGTTCTTTGGCGATAGATGAAATAATATAGTTGTTTTAGTTAAATGAAAACGCTTTGTTTATTATTCACTAGCAAAGCCACGCCTTTGTGCGTGTCTTTCTTTAACAAAAATCGACAATAAGAGACAAAATGGATGGGAAATATGATAAAATGGGAGGATAAAATGTTTTTCTGCTTGCTAAATGATTTGGATAATGATATTATCAATAAAATTATTAAGCCGAAGGTGACGTATGAGAAAGATTAAGATTTTGGACACGACGCTAAGAGACGGGGAGCAAGCTCCCGGTTGCGGAATGCACATTAAAGAAAAATTAGAAATCGCCTTGGCTCTAGAGGCTCTCGGCGTAGATACCGTCGAGGCAGGTTTTGCAGTTGTATCCGAAGGGGATTTTAACGCGGTCAAAAAGATTGCCGAAAGCTTGAAGAACTGTTCGGTAAGCAGTCTTGCGCGCTCGAAAGTAGGGGATATTGACGCGGCGTACGAAGCGGTAAAAGCTTCAGTCGATCCAAGAATTCACGTTTTCATAGCAACCTCTCCGCTTCATATGGAATATAAACTCCGTATGAGCAAAGAAGATGTACTTAAAGCAATTTCCGACAGCGTAAAATACGCAAAAACTAAGTGCAACCATATTGAATTTTCCTGCGAGGACGCTATGCGCAGCGAAAAAGAATTCTTGGCACTTGCGGTAAGAACTGCAATAGATGCAGGAGCTACCACGATTAATATTCCGGACACGGTGGGGTATTCGACCGCAGAGGAAATGAGCGATACCATTAAATATTTAAAAAGCAAGGTAGAAAGGCTTAACGAAATAGAACTTTCCGTGCACTGTCACAACGATTTAGGTCAAGCGGTAGCTTTATCTTTAGCTGCTGTAAAGGCGGGCGCAAACGCAGTTGAGTGTACGATAAACGGTCTTGGAGAGCGCGCGGGAAACGCTGCCCTTGAAGAAGTCGTTATGGGTATTGAAACCAGAAAGAATTTTTACGATGCCTCTACCGGTATCGACACGACTAAGCTTTTTAGAACAAGCAAGCTTGTCTATAACGTGCTTGGACTTTCCGCTCCTATAAATAAAGCGGTCGTCGGCGCAAACGCATTTGCTCACGAGGCGGGAATTCATCAGCACGGAGTGCTTGCCAATCCCGAAACCTACGAGATTATGACGCCCGCATCTGTCGGAGTCATAAAAAACGATATGATTTTTGGAAAGCACAGCGGAAAGCACGCAATAGAAGTGCGCTTAAAAGAGCTTGGCTATACACTTTCTAAAGAGGAAATGGACGTTTATTTTGAGAACTTCAAGCAGCTTGCCGATAAAAAAATGTATATAACCGACTATGATTTAGAGGCTCTTGCGGAACACCGCGGAGCAGAGATAATCAGCGGTTATCGTCTTGACCGCTTTACGGTAAACTCGGGTAACTACGTCACCTCTAACGCAGTAATAAGACTTATAGACAGCAATAATAACGTACTTGAGAGAGTTGCAATCGGCGACGGACCTATCGACGCTTGCTTTAAAGCGATAGATAAAATTATGGTTTGCAAAAAACACTCTTTGGACGACTATAATATTCATTCCGTGACCGAAGGCAACGACGCATTGGGCGAAGTAATCGTAAGGATTTCGACGGATGAAAATACCGTAACGGGCAGAGGACTTTCTACGGATATTATTGAAGCGAGTATACTTGCATATATTAACGGATTAAATAAATTGATATGAGAAACGTTGAAATATTAGACAGCACACTTCGGGACGGAGCGCAGGGCGAAGGTATCAGCTTTTCTGTTACCGACAAGCTTAATATCGTAAAAACGCTTGACGAACTGGGTGTTGCTTATATCGAAGCGGGCAATCCGTCCTCCAATCCCAAGGATCTGGAGTTTTTTTCCGAGGTTAAAAAACTAAAATTAAAAAACAGCATTTTGACTGCTTTCGGAGCCACTAGAAAATCAAAGATAAAAGCAAGCGACGACGAGGGAATAAAAGCTTTGATAGGAGCGGACACGCAGGCGGTAAGCATAGTCGGAAAAGCCTGCGTAAGCAATATTAAAAATATCTTAGGCGTTAGCATAGAGGAAAATTTGGATATGATAGCCGAGACGGTATCGTATCTGAAATCCTTAAATAAATTCGTAATTTTTGATGCGGAACATTATTTCGACGGCTTTTTTGAGGATAAAGAATATGCCTTAAAAGTCCTTGAGGCGGCGTATAAATCGGGCGCCGACAGACTGGTCCTTTGCGATACGAACGGCGGAATGCTCCCCGATGCGATAAAAAACATAGTCATCGAAACGGTAAAATTAAACGAAAAAGCGGTCTTTGGTATTCATTGTCACAACGACAGCGGTTGCGCTGTTGCAAACTCTATAATTGCCGTGGATAACGGCATTTTTGAGGTTCAGGGAACTTTAAACGGAGTGGGCGAACGCTGCGGAAACGCGGAGCTTGCTTCGGTGATTGCGGGGCTTTCGCTTAAGCGAAAATTCAATTGCATCAAAGGCGATTTGAAATTCTTAAAAGAAGCTTCCTTGAAAATAGCGGAAATATCCAATATAAACCTTTCTTCGAGGGCACCTTACGTCGGAGAAAGCGCATTTGCCCATAAGGGCGGTATGCATATTGACGGAGTACTCAAAAACGCTTCGAGCTTTGAGCATATTAATCCAGGGGACGTGGGTAATATACGCCGTTTTCTAACGAGTGAAGTTGCGGGAAAACATGCGGTAGTTAAAAAAATTCAAAAGTTTTTGCCCGATATAAAATCCGATTCTCCTTTAATTGAGAAAGTTGTAAAAAAATTAAAAGAGCAGGAACATTTAGGCTATCAATACGAAGCGGCGGATGCAAGCTTTGAGCTTTTGATTTTGGAGGCTATCGGGCGTTTTAAACCGCATTTTAAACTGGATATGTATAAAACCACCGGAGAGTTTCCCGCTCCCGACGGCGAAATGAGCGCAAACGCACTTTTAAAAATCAAAGTGGACGGCAAAACCGAAACGGCGGGAAGCGTCGGAAACGGTCCTGTTCACGCTCTTGATAACGCGCTTAGAAAAGCGTTAAGCGTTTTTTATCCCGAAATTGCAAACGTGCATCTTATAGACTACAAAGTCAGGGTTTTAACGGCGGAAGCTACCGCGGCAAAAGTCAGGGTATTAATCGAAAGCACGGACGGCGAGAAAGTCTGGACGACGGTAGGGGTATCGACGGATATTATCGAAGCCAGTTTTTTGGCGCTTAAGGACAGTATTGAATATATTTTGTATATATTAATTGAGGGGAACGCATGACTATTACAGAAAAATTATTAGCCTACGCTTCAAAAAAGGAGAAGGTATATCCCGGAGAAATCATTGAAGCGGATTTGGATATCGTTATGGGAAACGACATTACCGCGCCCGTTGCCATTTCGGAAATGGAAAAGGCGGGGCTAAAGATCGCTTCAAAAGAAAAAATCGTTCTCGTTATGGACCATTTTGCGCCCAATAAGGATATAAAAAGCGCGGAGCAATGCGCAGTTTGCAGAAATTTTGCAAGAAACAATGAAATTGTTAATTTTTTCGATACGGGAAAAGCGGGTATTGAGCACGCGCTGCTTCCCGAACAGGGAATTGTGGGTATCGGCGATATAATCATCGGCGCGGACAGCCATACCTGCACATACGGCGCGCTCGGCGCATTTTCAACCGGCGTAGGCTCGACGGATATGGCGGTGGGAATGGCTACTTCAAAGGCTTGGTTTAGAATTCCCGAAACGATAAGGGTAAATTTTAGCGGAAAATTCAAGCCGTTTGTCAGCGGAAAAGACGTAATTTTAACTCTGATTTCTATATTGGGCGTGGACGGAGCAAGATATATGGCGCTTGAATTCGGCGGAGATCTAAGCGGACTGTCAATGGACGACCGTTTTACGATTGCGAATATGGCAATCGAAGCAGGAGCTAAAAACGGAGTTTTTGAGGTGGACGATATAACCTTAAGCTACGCAAAAGAGCACGGAAATAAAGTAAAACGCATTTTTAAAGCGGATAAAGACGCAGTATACGCAAGAGTGATTGATATTGATTTAAGTAAAATCGAAAGCGTCGTCGCTTGTCCGCATTTGCCGTCTAACGTAAAAAGCGCTAAGGAGCTGACGGACATAAAAATCGACCAAGTTATAATAGGAAGCTGCACTAACGGAAGATACAGCGATCTTAAGGTTGCCGCAGATATTTTAAAAGGGAAAAAGGTCGCCGATTATACTAGGGTTATTATCATTCCCGCAACGCAGGAAATTTATCTTCAAGCTTTAAAAGACGGAATAATCGAAACCTTTATAAAAAGCGGCTGCGCTGTATCCACTCCTACCTGCGGACCTTGCCTTGGCGGATTTATGGGAATCCTAGCCGAGGGTGAAAGATGCGTAGCAACCACAAACCGCAATTTTGTTGGCAGAATGGGGCATACAAAAAGCGAAGTTTATTTAGCCAGTCCCGCTACTGCCGCATACTCTGCGCTGAAGGGTTATATTACCGCTCCGGGAGGGAAAATGTGAAAATCACTGGAAAAGCCATAGTTTTCGGCGACAATATTGATACGGACGTAATTATTCCGGCAAGGTATCTTAATATCCGCGATAAAGCGGAATTGGCTTCTCACTGTATGGAAGACGTTGATAAAACCTTCGTTTCACGCGTAAAGCAGGGCGATATTATGGTCGGGGGCGTAAATTTCGGATGCGGTTCTTCAAGAGAGCATGCGCCTATCGTTATAAAAGAATCGGGTATTTCCGCGGTCGTTGCGAAAAGTTTTGCAAGAATATTTTACAGAAATGCAATTAATATCGGACTTGCAATTATAAATTACGACGGAGAAATAAGCGAAGGAGACAAACTAACAATTGATTTTTCGGAAGGAAAAATCGTTAATGAAACCAAAAACGTTACCGCTGATTTTCCTCCCTTTCCGCCCTTTATCGAAAAAATTATAAACGCAGGCGGACTTATAAATAAAATCAAGGGGGAATAAATGGAATATAATATTTGCGTAATTAAAGGCGACGGAATCGGTCCCGAAGTCGTATCCTCAGCCCTTTTAGTAGGCGAGAAAATAGGACGAATATTTAACATCAAGTTTAATTTTCAAGAAGCGCTTGCAGGAGGCATCGCATACGATACTACGGGCATGCCTCTACCCCCCGAAACAATAAAGACCGCAAAGAAAAGCGATGCGGTTCTTCTCGGCGCGGTAGGCGGTTACAAATGGGATAATCTTCCCCTAAATTTAAGACCGGAAAACGCGCTTTTGGGGCTTAGAAAAGAACTTGGGCTTTACGCCAACTTAAGACCTTCAACACTTATTCCCGTACTAAAAAACGCTTGCCCGCTCAGATCCGAAATCAGGGAAAAAGGATTTGATATAATGATCGTAAGGGAACTTACGGGAGGAATGTATTTCGGAAAAAAAGGAAGGGTAAAAGAAGGCGGAAAAGAAGGCGCGTACGATACCGAATTTTACTATGATTATGAGATTGACAGAATATTAAACACCGCATTTTTAACAGCTTTAAAAAGACGTAAAAAACTTACTTTGGTAGATAAAGCTAATGTACTTGAAAGTTCACGTTTGTGGCAGGAAAGGTTACAAAATATCGCATCGCAAAAAGGTATCCCGAAGTCGAAGTTTCGACATTATTTATCGATAACGCAACAATGCAGCTTATCAAGCAACCTTCAAGCTTCGACGTCATCGTGACTTCTAATATGTTCGGAGATATCCTGTCCGACGAGGCAAGCGAACTCACCGGCTCAATAGGGCTTATCCCTTCCGCATCCTTAGGCGAAACCAAACCGAATTTATACGAGGCGATTCACGGTTCCGCGCCCGATATCGCAAACCAAAATATCGCAAATCCTATTGCCACGATTTTGTCGTTTGCTATGCTTTTACGGTATTCGTTCAATCTTGAAGAAGCCGCAAAAAGAATCGAAAACTCGGTTTATAAAACACTAGTCAAATACCGTACAAAAGATATTTTTGAAGAAGGCTCAGTACTTCTCGGAACCAAAGAAATGACCGAAAAAATAATCGAAAATCTTTAATTCAACTTATAAAAATATAAAAAGAAAAACCGCCTTTCGGCGGTTATTTTTTATTCGTTTATTACGGTTAAAAATTTGACCGTTTTACTCATCGCAAGCTGTGCGTGAGGAATTTCAGGATTGAAATAAATGCTGTCGCCCGCGCTTAAAAAATATTCTTTTTCACCGACGACTACTCGCAGGTCGCCCTCGAGTACGTAATTAAATTCCTGCCCGCGGTGTTTAACAAACTGGGGCGTTGTGCCTTCTTTTATCGTAACAACCATAGGTTGCATTGTCTTGCCGATAAAGTCTGTCGCAAGCGAAACGAAGGTATAACCCGGGTGTCTTTCGATTTCTGTATCCTGATCTTTTTCCGAAACGGAAACATTCGAGCGGGTGCTGTTTTTTCCAAGAAGTAAAACGGTAGGTTCGATAGACAGTTCGGACGCAATCGCGTACATCAGGTTAATCGGCAAATCTTTGATTCCCGCTTCATATTCGATATATTCCTGTTCGGTAATTTTGAGCTTTTCAGCCATATCGGCAGAAGAGAGATCGGAAAATTCCCTTAGGTCTTTTATTCTTAAGCAAATATCTTTTAAATCGTTCATAATTTCACCTCGGGTTTATTATATAACCTTGATTCCTTGCTGTCAACCGAGGATATTTTTTATCACGCTGTAAATGCTATACATATGAAGAACTTAGAAAATAAGGTTATTTTAATATTCGGCGCGTCAAGCGGAATAGGATACGAGATAGCTAAAATTGCCACTTCTAAAAAGGCTTTGGTATATTGTGCGCAAAGGAACGAATGCGCGCTTTCGGGAGTAAAAAATATTTATTGCGACGTAAGAAAAAAGGAAGACATCGAAAAAGTTTTCGAATCGTTAAAATCCGAGATAGGTATACTCGATTGTTTAATATACAACTCCGGTCATAGTATGGCAGGACCTCTTGAATACCTTTTGGACGAGGACTTATTTGACGTATTTAATACCAATCTGTTCGGGGCAATATATGCAACCAGATACGCGCTTTCATATCTTAAAAAATCAAAGGGAAAAATCATTTACGTAAGCTCTATAGGCGGAGTTGTTCCTATCGTTTTCGATGCTCCGTATTCTATGACGAAGGCAGCTTTGAATATGCTTGCAAAAGAACTTAACAGCGAACTTTTACCCTATAAGGTTAGAGCATCGTCAATTTTGGTAGGCGGCACAAGAACGCCTTTTACCGATAAAAGGCGGTTTTATAACGAGGAGGAAGCAAAGGAATATTCAAAAAAAACGTTTAATGCGTACTATGCGCTTGCAAAAATCGAGCAAAAAGGTGACAGCGCAAAGTTTGTTGCAGAAAGAATAATCAGAGTTTTATATAAAAATAAGGCAAACTCCACTATTTCGATAGGTTTAAAAAATAAGATTTTTCATAGATGTTCGAAAGTCTTACCCGAAAAACTTTTTGAGTTTATCGATAACCTGGTATTTAAGCAGAATTAGCATAACTCTTGACATTATTTTCCATATAAGCTTATAATTATTAAGCTTAGCTTAATTGCGAGTTATGCCTTAAGGGGTAAAAATGGAAAAAAAACAGCGTAGATATACACTTGCTAAAAAACAATTGAAAAACCAAAACAAAACTATTCAAAAATTAGAAAAATTCAATGTGGGTTTTACCCTTTTATTTGACGTAATCTTTTTTCTTTTCGCTTGGGCGCTTACCATTATTATCGAATACAGAGGGAATTTTAAAATACCGTTCTCGTATTCGTTGTTTCCCGTTTTTGTTTGCGCTACTTTAGTTATAAATTTAATTTTTCTCGTTCTTTTCGACTGCTATAAAGTTTTATGGAAATACGCCGGAGCCAACGATTTTTTACGAATGGTTTCCGCTTTTGCGGTTTCTCTTACCCTAATAATAATTTTAAAGGTCACTTTTTTTAAACAGATTGACCTTGCGGTTTTAGTTCTGTTTATGATGCTTTTCTTTATAGCGATAGGAACAATCAGATTTAATAAAAGACTTCGCTATACTATGGGACATTTTATAAACGCAAGAACCATAAATCCACATAAAAAATTAATTCGTGTATTGGTTTACGGCGCAGGGTACACCGGCGCAGCTTTAATATCCCGCTTTATCGCAAATCCCTCCGACGGATTAATGCCTGTCGGTATTATTGATGACGATCCCGAAAAAACCGGTGCTAAAGTTAACGGTATCAGAATTTACGGGGGAAGAAACGATTTAGCCGAAATTATACCGAAAATAAAAGCTGAAATGCTTATTATCGCAATAACCAACCTAACCAAAAAGCAGCTCAGGACGATATATGCGGAGTGCTCTCAATACGGAATTCCGATTAAAATAGTTCCCACAATAGCTGCCGCCAACAATTTTCTTGATTCAGACAGCGTAACCTTAAGAAGTATAAGAATCGAGGACCTTTTGGGTAGGACAGAGCATAAATTGGATATAGGATTAGTTAATAGTTTTATCAAAGATAAAATCGTTATGGTGACAGGCGGTTGCGGCTCAATCGGCTCGGAACTTTGCAGGCAGGCTCTTGACTACGGATGTAAGCATCTGGTTATTTACGACTGGCACGAAAACGGAATGTTTGAAATCAACGAAGAATTTTATAAAAAATACGATACCACGCGGTATTCGCTGGTTATGGGATCAGTTCGAGATACGCAAAAGCTGGAGGAAACCTTTAACGAATTTCATCCCGAAGTCGTGTTCCACGCTGCGGCTTATAAACACGTTCCTATGATGGAAATAAGCGGAGACGAAGCGGTTAAAAACAACGTAATGGGCACTTGGAACGTTGTAAGACAATGCGATAAATCGGGCGTAGGCAAATTTGTTATGATTTCAACCGATAAGGCAGTTAATCCCGCAAACATTATGGGAGCAACAAAAAGGATAGCGGAACTTATCGTCGAAATGTACAGCAAAAAAAGCAATACCGTTATGGCGGCAGTCCGTTTCGGAAACGTTCTAGGTAGTAACGGAAGCGTTATTCCGACATTTTTAAAGCAAATAAACGCAGGCGGACCGGTAACCTTAACTCACCGCGAAATGCAAAGATATTTTATGACGATACCGGAGGCTGTGCGTTTGGTTTTACAAGCGGGAGCGCTCGCTAAAGGCGGAGAAGTTTTTGTTTTGGATATGGGCGAACCGGTATTTATAAGAGATCTTGCCGCCGACCTTATAAGAATGAGCGGATTAGTCCCTAATAAGGATATAGAAATTAAAGAAACGGGTTTAAGACCCGGTGAAAAACTTTTTGAAGAACTTAGATTTTCCAACGAGGACGTCGATTCTACAAGCCACGAAGGTATTTTTATAACGAAGCTTGCCGATGTTGACGAAGAAAACCTCGAAAAAGAATTGGCAAGGCTGACAAAAGCCGCCATAGCAGGAGAAGTAGATAAGGTAGAAAATATTATTTTCGAAATAGTTCCCAGCGCTTATAGAGTAAAAATGGTGCCTAAAAAACAAATTTCCTATCAACAAACCGATCTTAAATCTGATATTAAAAAGGAAGATATTATATGAAATATTTTGGTACTGACGGAATAAGAGGGGAAAATTCTTTTTTCTCGTGTGAATTTGTCGAAAAAATAGGTAAAGCAATTGCTTGTTTTTTATATGATAAACCTTCTCCCAAGATTGTTATGGCAAGAGATACGAGAGTGAGCGGCGAATTTATAGAAAATATCCTTTCGGATACGATGTCAAGTTATGGCGTGAACTGTATAATTGAAGGCGTTTTACCGACTCCTGCCCTTTGTATGCTTACAAAACTTAGGGGCGGGGATCTCGGAATAATGATAAGCGCATCTCATAACCCCAAGGAATTTAACGGAATTAAAATTTTTGATGAATTCGGTGCAAAATTTTTTGAATCAAACGAAGAAACGATTGAAAAATATATAGATTTACCCCAAAATATCGAAAAGAGAGACGGTTCTATCCTTTACGACAGCGCGGGAGAAAAAGATTATATCAATTTTTTATTAAAAATCGCAAAGCCCTCCCTTAAAGGCAAAAAAATAGCGATAGACGGCGCAAACGGCGCGGCGTCTAAAGTAGCGGTCAAGCTGTTTTCTATGCTTGAAGCGGAAGTTTTCCCATTTTTTTGCGACGGTGACGGCAATAAGATCAACGAAAATTGCGGAGCCACGAAGCCTGAAACTTTGCAAAAACTGGTCATTGAGAAGGGCGCGGATATCGGCTTTTCTTTCGACGGAGATGCTGACCGTTTGATCTCGGTAGCGAAAGGCGGAAGGATTATTAACGGCGACCATTTTATGTATATGCACGCTGTCGATATGAAAAAAAGAGGAATACTCAAAAACGATACCGTTGTAGGAACCGTTATGTGCAATCTCGGTTTTGAAAACGCGCTTAAGGCTAAAGGTATAAAGCTTGAAAGGACTCCGGTAGGCGATAAATACGTTTATGAACGGATGCAGAACGGAAATTTCAATATCGGGGGAGAGCAATCCGGCCACATAATATTTTCCGATTATCATACTACAGGCGACGGTCTTATATCCGCACTTCTTACAAGCGTTTTACTACAAAAGCAAAACGTGAACGATTTGTTAAAAGATATCGAGGACTATCCTCAAACCCTAAAAAATATTAAACTTACTGCCGATGAAAAAGAGCGCTATAAAAAATCCGAAAAGGTTAAGGAAATAATAAGCGAATACTCTAAAAAACTATCGACTTCGGGAAGAGTATTGGTTCGCTTAAGCGGAACCGAGCCCTTGCTTCGTGTTATGGTTGAAGCGGACCTTAAAGCCAAGGCTGACAGTATTGCCGAGGAACTTGGAAATTCGATTTTGAAGGAGCTAAAATAATTAGGAGTCTCTATGAAAAAAATTCAGGTTTATTTAATTGATAATGACTTCGCTTACCGTAAGCAAACAATTTTCGGCTACGAGTTAGGCGATATTTTAAAAAACACTTTAAAAAAAGTCAGCGTACTTTACTATGGCGATAAAATTAAGGATTCTGCGGATATTATTGCGGAAATTCCTATTTCGATGGTACTTGTCGACGATGCTATGCTCGATAACCTTGCCGAAAAAGTAAAAAAAGAAGGCGCGGTTCGCTTCGGTGACGCTATTATGTACAAAAAAGAAAACGGCAAGGAAAATGCAAAAACCCTGCCTCACAGAGTGGAATTTACTTCTGCCATGTCCCCCGAAGATTTGGCGGTAATTTTCGCCCATTTAAAAGAGAGAATAACCAAGAATCATCAAAATAACGGCGTTTTGATTTTGGAGCCCTCAACAACTTATATCGATTTTCAAGTACAAATCGCATCAGGTGTTGTGCTCCATCCCTCCGTTAAACTTATTGGAAATACTATTTTAAGCGAAGGCGTTATTATATATAGTTTTTCGGAACTTGTAGACACCGAAGTAGGGCACGATACCGATGTTCGGTCTTCATTTTTGACAGGCACAAAAATAGGAAGCCATACAACCGTAGGACCGTTTGCATGCACGAGAATCGGCTCGGTAATCGGCTCCAACTGTCGTATCGGCGACTATGTCGAAATTAAAAATTCCAATCTCGGAAACGGAGTAAAAGTGGCTCACCTTGCCTATATAGGCGACAGCACCGTAGGCGATAGATGCAACGTCGGTTGCGGTACCGTTTTCGCAAACTATGACGGACAGAAAAAGAGCAGATGCACGATAGGACAGGAAGTCTTTATCGGCGCTAATACTAACCTTGTTGCGCCCGTAACCGTAGGCGACAACGCATTTATAGCCGCAGGCAGCACAATAACGGATGATATTCCTCCGCATGCTATGTCAATTGCTAGGGAGCGGCAAGTTATCAAACCTAACTGGCGCCGCCCATCCTAAACGTCCTAAACGGCTTATATAAGCGCAACTACATCATAAAAGCTCCGTTTTTTAATCGGTCACGTACCTCAATGTACGCTCCCTCTTAAAAACGGGGCGTTTTATTTCCTATTTGCGCCTATCTAAGCCGTTTAGGTAAACGTAAGCCATTTAGGAGTTCCGTCATTGCGAGCGAAGCGCGGCAATCCAGAGAGCTAACGAATTAAAATATTTTATAAAAGCTCCGTTTTTTAATCGGTCACGTACTACTTGTACGCTCCCTCTTAAAAACGGGGCGTTTTATTTCCTATTTGCGCCTATCTAAGCCGTTTAGGTAAACGTAAACCATTTAGGAGTTCCGTCATTGCGAGCGAAGCGCGTGGCAATCCAGTAATTAACATAAAAGCCCCGTGTTTTAATCAGTCACGTACTACTTGTACGCTCCCTCTTAAAAACGGGGCGTTTTATTTCCTATTTGCGCCCATCTAAGCCGTTTAGGTAAACGTAAACCATTTAGGAGTTCCGTCATTGCGAGGAGCGAAGCGACGTGGCAATCCAGTAATCATAAAAGCCCCGTGTTTTAATCAGTCACGTAAATGTACGCTCGTTCGCAAACGGGGGCTTTTCATTTCCTAGCTGCACATATCTAATCCGTTTAGTTTAAAGGATAAATATCAAGTTGTTTGGAGTTCCGTCATTGCGAGCGAAGCGCGGCAATCCAGTAATTAACATAAAAGCCCCGTGTTTTAATCAGTCACGTACCTCAATGTACGC